>Ga0265780_10000889_pt1 | contig 44181 bp, 40 predicted proteins | sample P1T30metagenome_FD_192432 | JGI IMG/M metagenome (GOLD analysis project Ga0265780, IMG submission 192432) | Plant litter microbial communities from East Loma Ridge, Irvine, California - P1 T30 | ecosystem: Environmental > Terrestrial > Plant litter > Unclassified | place: USA: California...
CTCGTGGCCGAGCTCAGCTATACCTTCGTAGCACCTACGTTCATAGATCAAGCAATCACAATACCAAGTCACAGAAGAACCTCGTTGTTGTTATTCACCCGTACGATCGTACAAGGCCTACCAACAGTTCTTATGCTTGTGCGTCGCAAAATTGACGGAGATTTTGCCTATGGGATGGCTGCGTCGAGACCTTATTGTTAGGTCTTCCTGTCCAAGTGCGAAGTTTACGAAAAAATCTTGTAAAGCACTTATCGTATCTATTATGTGAGCATGACAAGCGTCATGGGCTTGAGTAAATCGCTCCCAAAATCTTCTACCTACAAGATCTACGAGATCTTAAAGCATTAAAATACATAACTGCGTCAACAATCGAAATGGCAGGACTCCCAAAAGTTTACATGTTCAAAACATGAGCGAGGAAATTGAATGTCTCTGCAAAGCTGTGACCGACGGTCTGGTGTAGTCTCTGCCAAAATACACCAGCAGTATGAAACCTTTCATGATGCTTGTTAACATCCAGCATGCCGTCTATAAAGGTGTGCTTCTTCTAGACTATCCCTTCTTTTCACTATAGTAGTTGGAGAAGACCGGTATTACTGAAAAGAACCACACACTGATGCTGTGGGAGTGAGAGGACTTGGCCGAAACACGTTATTCCTCGCAAGCCGTACATGTTCACGTGCGATTTGGAACTATGCTTGTATGCCTAATCTTTTCGCAAGCTCTTTAGCAACATAACTTTGTAGTGATGTGGATTAGACTGCATATGTGTGAAGACTACAGCTCTTCCAAGCTCAGTCAATCCTCGTTTTCAAGCCTCTGAGCCTCGACATCTCTCGCAATCTTTATTCACTCGCAGAGCAGTAGTGGCAATAAGATACTATCATTTCATGTAGTAAACCACAGCGTAATTTTGAGCCAGGAAGGTCAGTCAAAACATGAACATCTTGACGCCCAAGTTTTACTCAGCGCACCGCACATACATTCACCACGCCATCTTTCCCAGCCTCAAAATTTCCCGCTATTCGCTCTCTGAAACCGTATTCTCGCGACCAAGACAAGAGTCCAAACATCTGACTGGCTATTCGTACATTCTAAGTCGGAGAAAAAGACATGGAAGTTGGTGTCTAGGATATTAGGGGTGAAGAGTGTGTGATTTGTCCATGGACTTTCATCTCTGCGTTGTTTTCAGAAGAGGACATGTGTACAGTATATGTGTGTTTTTGATTCACGCAAGAAGCACCGCTCCTTTGTTTATCGTTTGCGGCTTTTTGAGCGGTGGACATGCAGCTAGTAGTTTGTTGTTTCGAACACATGGGCGGTCTCGCTTTGGTTTTTGGATTCGACTTTCGAAAAAAGGTGGGAAGATTAGTGACGGGCAGATTGTGGTTTATTTGCATACTAATGGACGAGGCAACGCATGGTTTGCACATTTCGATGATTTTGGGGGACCGAGGGCGAAGACATAAATCCATGCCGTAGGGAGGGTGTCCCAGAATAAAGCATGACGTGTCCGTTTTGGTGTTCGTATTTCGCGCGCTCGCTCATCGAACATGCCTTGCGTCGTTTTGGAGCCGCAGACCGCCGCCCGACATCGAGTCGTAGTTTGCGTTGATTTGGGACATCAACACCACTGTCAGGCGTTTTGGAAAAGGCAACAAGAGACGACGAGGAAGGGAAATGAATACCAGACACTGTGTCAGAATTTATGTCTTCGTCTCCCTGCTTATGTCACTCCACTTCCCTCCCCTCACGCCCTCCCAACCTTAAAGCTCAAAACATCATTCTTCCCCTTAACAACCACATCATCCTCCGCAACCCTCCTCCCCCCCTCAGTCTCCACATACGCCATCGGCGCATCACCCATGACCTTGCGATACACATCCCCCACCGTACTCCCCTTATTAACCAACACGCAATCCCGGAAAACCGCCGTCGAACTCGCGCTCCCGCTCGTAAACGTGTGGATATTTCGCACGGGGAAGACTGGCACCAAGCCCAAGAGGTCTGCGGCGCGCGATAGGACTTGCACGACGCCCGTGCTGCCGAATCGGTAGAGAACCATATCTTTAAGATTCTCAATCCGCGTCGTGAGTTTCTCGTCGAGTTCCTTGAGATCCCCACCACTCGGATCCCCAGCATCGATGAGGTCCTGCCTCGTATCCACAAACTCGCTGCCCTCTGTATACCTCACATACCCCTGCTTAGCCAACTTCCTCAGAAAAACCTCGCTAATCGCACTGCACAGCACAATACTCTGCGCATCCACCTGCTTCGCAATCTTGGCGATGTTCTTATCCGCATCAGGATGGTCGATTTTATTCAGCGCGATAACAGTCGGGAACTTCTCGTCTGTAAACGCATTGACTACGCGCTCCACCGTCTCGTTGGACCATTCTTGAAGCGGCTCTTTCAGCGCGAGGCGGTCCAGACACCGCGCAACGACTGCGCTCGTGGACCCGTAGCCTGAGAATTGGTTCTGCAGCGTTTCAACGGCGGTGGCTTTGATGGCAACATGCCGCCTCTTGATACTGCCCCACTTCTCCATCAAGTTGCCTTGGATCCAGCGCACAATCTCACTGCGCAGCCATACGATGTCTTGGCTCGGATCGTACCCGCGCGTCGCTTTGCCCTCGGCGTCGGTGGTGCCAGACACGTCGACGACGTGTACGAGCGCGTCAGCGTGCCGCAGGTCGTCGAGGAAGCGGTTGCCCAGGCCTTTGCCCATGTGTGCGCCTGGAACGAGGCCGGCGACATCGAGCAGTTCTATAGGGACAGAGCGCCGGCCGGCGATGCAGGAGCCGTAGTTGGGTTTGCAGCGGTCAGAGACGTTGGCGCGCGCGCAGGCGCATTCGATTTGGAGGTAGCCGATTGCTCGTTGGGGGTCGATGGTTGTGAATCTGGGGCAGGTGGGTTAGATGTGTTGGACGTGGAGGCTTCGGTGCGGTATGAGAGAGGTGGGACTTACGGAAAGTTGCCTGCGCTTGATCAGCCTGTGTTTCTTCTGCACTTCATTGCGACTACTACGGACCGACTTTGGAGGTGGCATCAGTGAGACTGCGAAAACATGCATCTTAGAGAAGCCCTTGAACGTAGTGGAGGGGCATGCGCACCTATTGAGCGTTGTGCTCTTGCCCGACGAAGGCTTGCCCACGAGAGCAATGAGAGGATCGCGCGGCATGGCTAGGAAGGAGCGACAGAAAGAAATTGGGGTATCACAGAAGGGAGAGTGCTGCAAGAAGTGTCGTGATCAGTCGCGCTCGAATTCGTGAGTTGCGCTTATCGATAAAGGTGCGGGTCGAATAAATTGATGCGAGTGACATCACTGTTGACTGTCTCATCTTCATTTTTCACAGATCATCATGAGCGTCAGGTCATTGCAATCTAATGCAGGCTGTACTATTTCCTACTATACAGCAATCTAGAACTAGTTCAAGAAAATGGTAGACGCCCGGTCAACTCCAACAATGATGTCCGGATGTACTGAATTAAGAAACATTGCCCGCACTGGGTCTTTCTATTACTTGTCCAGTTCTAAACGGACAATCCCATGACCACGCAAGCCATTTGCTTACAGCATGAGAGCTCCACCGAACAGCGACGAGACCAGGATGACCGCGCCGCAAACAAGAGGAGCCATGCCGAACTCAGTGGGACGGAGAGACGCAGCAGCGCCCTTGCTAGGCGAACTCTTGGGTGTAGTGCTTCCAGATCCAACAGAGCCATCGGATTCGCCAGCCAGGTTGGCATCTTCAGACCCAGCATCCTGGCTACCGGAACCAGCGAGACCGGGACCCTTGCCCTTGACACCATCCTTCAAGAAAGCCGCAGCATCCTTGGGGAAGGCAGGGAGCTGATCAGCGCTGATGGTGACATTCCAGGTGCTGGACTTGGATGGGCACTGCGAAGGCGATCCGTTCGTCTTGTAGCCTCCGTCGCCGGAAGGCAGCGGGGTTTTGGAGAAGGCGTTCTGCAGTACGCCGAAGTCTTGGAGCTCGGTGACCTGGCCACCCTCAAGCTTGACGAGACCGTACTTGTTGTCAGGCTGCTTGCCTTCAAGTGTGTATTCGTAGACGAGACCGCCGGAGTAGACAGCGGTCATGTCTGAGCCATAGAGAGAAGCAACCTCAGTGAACTTCCGCGTACCCTTGATACAACCGTACTCGGAAAGGCTACACAAAATTAGAACATCGCCTCTGGAAGATCGCACGGCTTGACTTACAAGATGGGGATGCTGTAGTCCGCAAACTTCTTCACCTTCTGGTCCCAGCCGGAGACCTGGAAAGAAGAATCGTCGCACCACGAGTAGTCGTTGAAAGCAAAGAAATCAGAGCGAACAGCGTCGTCTCCGCAGTTCATGTACGCGGCCATTTCGTAGCGGTTGGACTCGACATCAGCGGCAGAGTATCCGACGGGGATCTTCCGGAGGCCACGAGCGTTCATGTAGGACTTCATGTCGCGCGTCACGGCCTTGACGTACGGAGCGGTGTTGGTCGTCGCATCGTCGTTGATGACCTCGTTGGCCGAGTAGAACAGCAGTGTGTTGTCGTACTGCGCGAACTCTTCGATGGTAGCGAAGACGCTCTTCAGGTACACGCTGTTGTACGATGGGATAGGCTTGTCGCGGCGAATGGAGTACTTGGGCGTGTTGACGTCCAGTGCGAGGTAGATGCCAGCATCGGCCTGACAAGGTTAATCCTGACCTTCGCGGTGAGATTGCATAAGCATACCAGAGCGTTCATGCACTCCTTGTGGTCGGCCGTGTTGTCGACCGTGTACACGCGGATGGTGTTGATGCCGAGCTTCTTGAACTTCGCAATGTCACGCTTGCAGCCGGTGACATCGGCAATGGGGTCCTTTGCATCAGAAGCGCCGCCTACTCATTGTTATTGGGCATTATGGACAGTGCTGGGAATGATCGTACCAGGTTGGTAGTCGACACCGCGGATGTAGAAGCGCTTGTCGCCAGCGAAGAAAGCTGCGTTTGTTAGCAGTGGCAAGATTTGGCAGTCAAGAAAGCATACCGTTTCCCTTGACGGTCACAGCCTGGATGCCAGCACGCTTATCCATAGCGGGAGATGCAGCAGCGCCGGCCGCAAGGAGGGCAGAGATAGCGAAGGTCTTCATGATGATTTCTTTCGCGGTTGATGATATCTAGAAGTTGGGTCGAGCTTGAGGGTCGTGTTTGGGCTTTGGTAAACAAGTAAAGCCGGTCAGCGATTGTAAGTGAGCGCGGTGCCCGAGTGTAACGAGTGTGAGAAGGTGTTGATTAGAAAAGTCCTAGAAGTGAGAAAGCACACAACAACGAAGGTGTGAAAGAGCTCAGGAGGGAGACACAGAAACAAGTTGGGGCAGTCGCGCACATCCAAAGATGGCGGTCGCGTTAGAGTGCTCCCTTCCGATTGGTCGCTCAACAAGGATCGCCAGATGCAGCGGACGCAAAGCATTAGCCAAGGGGCAAACAGCGGGCCCAGCAGACGCTTGACAGCCACCAAGCACAGGGCCGAGAGGAATTGGCCGCGCGGCGAAGGTGCTTCGTCTCTCGTGTTGGTCCCTGCGAGCGCATCTGAAACGCGCTGCAATCGTCATTTCACGACACAAGTACGAAGATCGTTATCAAAATGCCCTTGCCGTGCGACTGAAATTGCGCGTGTCCTCTAAGAATGGAGTATGACAACATTCAGCCCATGCAGGCGCGGAAGGGAGCCTGCACTCGTTGTGATTGACTTTCACTGCTATCGATATGCTCCAGACAGATCCAGGCTTCCTAGACAAGAGGCAAACTATTTCTGTAGTCATTGATCCACACGACAGCATTGCCACTCGGTACAAACGGCTACGCTAAGTATTGGCAATGGCTGCATACGAGGAACGTCGACTCTTCGGGTGTGCTCATCGACATGATTTGAAATGGCACATACTGACATCGTATATGCCATGTACTGCCTTGTTGGGGCATACGAGGGAAGACACACAAGCTCTTCTTTTTCTCTTCACTTACCTCAAGTTTTCCTTTGTGAGGTGAGTGAATTGGCTTTACTGATTGACTGTACTCAAATTTGATTCATCACTGCTTTCCTTACCATTTTCCCCAACTGCGTTGAATGAGCGTTTTCAGTTGTCCTAGCTTGGACGCTCTGGTGAGTAAGTTCTGACACCGCATTTCCAGTCACCCAAAAGCATAGAGGGACCCATTTTGTTTTCGTCGTGTATTACTATGCACATGAACTGCCCATACAGCCCATCATTAATGTATTTGGTGACAAAAGAAATCTTCCGCAGCGAAATTCCATGTATATCAGCACGACACATGTCAATCGCCCCATATCCACCCTCCACATCTTCCTCCCAGATCCAATATCCAATCTATTTGTTCTTGCCCGGCCCAACACCAAAGTACAACCCCACCGCCAGCCCAACAATAAGCAGAATCAGAACAACAAGGAATAGGCACCACCACTTGAGTTTCCTCGCATTGCGCGCAGATTTGATACCAGAGTCGAGCTTCTTGTTGGCGTCCGTGGTCTGTTGGACGACGTCTGTGGTCCCTACTTCGGCGCGGTCGACTTGGGCCTCCTGGTAGACGACTTGCTCGTTGAGTTGCGTGAAGAGCAGGGCGAGCTCGGACATGGTCTTTTCGATGCGCTGGATGTCGTTGTGGCGCGCGCGCACGGCGCCGAGGACGCTGGAGGCTTGGCCGCTGCGGTTGGACTTGAGCTATCAGGGTGTTAGGAAGTCGATTGGAGGCGCTACAAACTCAGGAAGACTTACAGCTTGGGTGAAGATGCCCTCGTCACCCCAGTCAGCATTCGCTGCCTCGTTCACCTCAGCATCGGTCGCCTCAGGGTTGATAATACGGTACTGGCGCCCCAGCGCCTCGCGATACCTCTTGGAGTAGCTCTGCTCCTCCTTCTTGAACTCCTCCAACTGCGCACTGAAGCTGTTCTTCAGATTCCGTAGCTGCGATTGCTTGGCAGAATCTACCGGTTGGCGCGAAGCATCCTTCTCAAGAAACTTGATCTCGTCCTTGATCTGCGTGTTGCGAATTTGTGTCTGTGTGATGATGCTCTCGAGTTCGGACGAGGAGCGGTTATCGGGCGAGGAAAGCATGCGCTGGTGGACGGTGGAGATTGATGCGATGTCCGCGGTGAGCTGGTTGATTCGTTCCTTGACGCCGTTTACGCGCGACAGGAAGTCGTCGCGCGCGAGAGGTTGAGAACCATGCTGCTCTTGTGGCCCGCCTGCGTATGCTTGTTGCATAGGCACATCGGTATGGGGCACCTGGGTGTTCGCGTTGCTGAGAGCTGGCGCCGAGTACTGTGAGGGCTGCGAGTAGTTGGAGTCGTTGTGCTGGAGGGGAGCTGACGGGTTCAGCTGCTCGTCGTACTGGAAGCGCGTCAGTCAGTCTCGCGCATAGAGCGCAGAGCGCAATGGCAGTCGCTTACTACTCCCCCTCCGTATGGGTTTGACCCATATCCGCCTCCATACGGGCTCGACTGTGCCTGACCCTGCCCGTATCCAGCCGCTGCTGCCCCGTACGGGTTTCCGCCGTACTGCTGGTAGTTCTGCGACATGACGTGTGGCCGGTGAAAGTTAAGTTCGCGAGGGCGCGGTGGTTTCGGATTGGCGCAGTGGAGCTTGCAGGCAGACGCGGAAGCTACGGAAAGATGCGCTGACTGAGCGCAATGCTGCTGATGCTGTGCTCAAATGGCCTCGGCTCGCGATCGTGGTGAGATGGGCGATTGATGCTTCGGTGGAGGCGCGACGGTAAAGTTGTTGTGGTGACGGCGGGTGTGGGAAATTAAACTGAAGCCTGCTGGCCTGAATGCGGACCTGTCCGACCTCTCAACTCGCCCAGACACCCCCAGCCGCGAACAACTCGTCATCCAATCGCTGCATCGCCCCGCTTTTGTCACTCCGCGCACTAGCATCCATGTGAGGAACACGCACATCGTGGTCGCAGCACACGTGAAGCACAGAAGAGAATGCCGTCGCGTGCTTTCCGTCTCGTTCGTAGCACGCGAATCTTGCCGCACAATGCAGAACAGGCAAGCGCGCGGATTCTATATGACGCCTTGCTCCTGCTGTCACGACACACAATCTCACTTGAAGAATCGAAGAACACATAGAGTAAAGGAAGATTAGGAGCGCGAATACTTTCAGGACTTATGTTACAATAGGAAGGCAGGCCCGAGCATGAGACTACACGGTCCTGCGAAGTAGCTATGCTCACCCACAACACTCAACAAGGCGGCATCTTAACACCCACCACAGCACCCTTCTTCCCCCAAAGCCACTCCGGCGAAGCCTTCGATATAGCCCACAACTTCGCCTCAGCCCCCACAATCTTCTTCTTCGGCACCGCATACGGGACCTCACTCGCCAGCACAATACGCTTATCAACCGTACGACTCGGCAAGCAGACTTTCGCAGGCTTGCGGTCGTCCAAGCCAGGACCGTTATGCAGGCGTGTCTGCACCCAGAAGCTGTTCTTGTGTGCTGAGCGGCTTTGGCTGGATGCTGGGGCTTGGATTGCTGTCTTGGACTTAAACTTGGGTTTACGAGCTTTTACTTTGTCGTCTTGAAAGCGCGAGATCTTGAGTACTTGTCCCCACGTGAACCCATCGTTCTCAACAATAACATCCGCAATACTCGAACATCCAAGCGGTAAGCAAGCTCCCTCTTCTACAACGTGATACCGCGCAGGAATACGACTGTACTTGCGCCTGCGCTCTATTTCAGCCTTATCAGCTTCCACCCTCCGCAACTCCTCTTTTCGACGCGCTTCGTGCTGAATTTGCCACGGCGTCTTCTTACGTACTAGTCGTTCCGCTTTCTCGCGTTGGAAGCGCTCGAGCTGGGACTTGGTACGTGAGAAGAGCGAGTAGTGGTAGTTGTCGTGGATGAAAATGTGAGTTAGCATGTCTTCGAGGGTCGCGGCGGTGATGTGTTCGCGCGCATGGTATAGACCGATTTTGGTGGCTAGTTTGAACATGATGATGCGGCTGCGGAGAAGGGCTGGGATGAGGGCTTAGACGTCTGTGAGCGTTACTGCAGTGATGTGGAGATGGTTGACTAGAGTGTCTTCGTGGGCGATGATGGCGTCTTGTGAGAGTCGTACTGTGTAAGCGGTCTGTATTGAGTCGACGAGTGATTGTACAGTGGACTTGCATGGCTGGTCATCTGGGGTTTCAGACTTCTCAGCGTCAAGGTCGAAGAAAGGGCGTGCTGCGCTTTCGCATGTGGGTGTGCTAGGCGGAGTCGAGCAAGGCGAGATATCTATGGTGAGCCGCTCAAAGCTAGTCACGATCTGGTCGAGGATGGGTCTGGTTGCAGTCATGGCTCAAAAAGGCCTTCGTTGTGCTGTGATGAGACGCGACCACTTGCCAGATAACCGGAAGAATATGCGAAGTGCATCGTACAGGTCATCATCACCGAAGTCAAGCTGTGGTGTACGTACAAGGTATGCCAACATCGTTCGTTTATCATGCAAGCTCCCCTCGACACGATGAATTTGCGCATAGCGGACGAGTGAACGAGATGCTTTGACAGGTTGGTCGTTGTTCCAGAGATTGTACCTCCACTCGTCGTTGAAGAGCGTGCGAATTTAGATGAAACTTCACAATAGGCGTGAGAACATGGCGATCGTGGCCGAACATTGTGAAAATGGCATGTGGTCTAACCTGTGAGAAGACGTTAACAAGGTGAGAAGCTTAAAGACACTGGAATATGAACATGTCCTGATCTGACTTTCTTTGCAAAGGAGTAAATAGCCGTCTTTCGATCTTCTGTCCGAGCTAAGCGCACCTCGTACGGTGCATTTCGCCGAACTTGCAAGCGGATGACGTTCTCAAGCTCAGAAGATTTGGTCTTTCTTTGCAGACTGTAAGTCTCCTTATCTCTGAGGGCGCTGTATACCTGTAGTCGAGCACGATCTATGTGTACGTACTGCGGTATATTGCAGGCCACATAGACGCATGTCTTTCGCAAGTCTGGGGATAGACATGTCGCTTTTGCGCAATTTTCGTAGTCCACAGCATTGCGATTGTAACCCTTGGTCACGCTCATTTGCCCCAGCTAAACTCATATCCGTACACGGTCCGTCGCAACAGTTCGTCCTGAGATCGATCAGCTTCATTTCTATCCTCATCATCATGAAATACTCACACCGGGATCTTCTTCAAACATGACCTTCTCCATCACCTTCTCGAACGTCTTCTCAACGGCAAATCCCGCCTCCCTCGCCAAGTCAAAGAACGCTAGATCTTTCTCGAGTAACCACGGCCGATACGGAGTGAAGAACACGTACGCCCTCGCGTCCGGTGACTTCTTCAGCGTCAGCTGTACCGTCTTGATAAGCTTGGCGTGCTCAGAATGGTTGAAAAGAAGGTCCGCAAGGATCAGCACATCAAATGCTTTGTCCGACTCGGGTAAGTGTTTAGTGATGTCTTCGATGGGTGCGCCCCACAGATAGCCCTCTGCCACTATTGGCGGTGGCGCATGAAGTAGTTTGCAGTGGTCGATGTTGTACTGCAGATTGTCGATGAGCTCTGCGTCCGGGTAGTCTGTTACAACAGTCTGCCTTGCGCCGTTGAGCGCACATACCAGGCTGGGGAGACCGGCACCGGCGCCGAGCTCGAGCACCGTTTTGCCTCGCACTAGTTTTGCTGCATGCTGTTCTAGGTAGGTCGAGGTCGTGCGCCCTGCGTTCCAGAGATGATGGCCCTGGCGTACGTCAGTCAGGCTCAGACATTGGTTGATGGAGTCGTAATGGGCTGGACAGTTAGGAGAGACGAAGCTATGAGCGCGAACGCATGCTTCTGAGATGGGTTTTGTAGGGCCTGGACGCGTGGACGGACTCTTCGACGGTGACGGTGACGAGGTAGGGCTGGAAAAGCGCTGCGTTGCTGTAGTCCCTTGGGCAGATTGTACGTAGGTAACCAGATTCAATAGAGGCGTTGCTTGCCTGATCCGGATTTCCATGTTTGAGGGATAGTCGTTATCGTCAAAAACAACTTAGGGGTCATGCAGATCACCCGAACGAAGATAGATTCTAGAGGAATTCTCGAACAGTTCAAGAGTGACCGAAGAACATGAACAGACAGCAATGACGACATGGCTTTCGCTGCAGTCCAAGAATTCGGAGCGGAATGAAGTAGCTTACCCAAAGCGGATTATGGCCAACCAAACGCACACTGAGTACTTGGCCCGCCAGTAATGTGTGTGATGCGAAAGATGCCTCTTTTTCTGGTTCATAGAAGTCGGTGGGCTCTTGGAAGAGGTCTATGCTCTCGTCGCCGGCTTCTGAAGACATTGTTGTGATTTGTGGGTTGTGCCTTGGCGGTCGCGAAATTTGTGGTTGTTCCAGCGGGAAAGACCCACCAGCCACATCACGTGCAGCGGAAGATCGCTGCGGAAGGTGGAGATGTGGCTCATTCCGTTAGAGTACCGTGTATGGCATCGCATCTCACGTCAGCACGCCTGGGCCCGCGTGCGATAAGGCCGATGGTTCTGTAGCCGTTTTGAAACATAATTGAAGCTATCTAGGGCACGGTGTGGCTCACACCCAAGAAAGTTGGAACCTGTGGCTCACCGTTTCGCCTAACCCTGGCCCGCATCGAGAAGGAAATCTGTCCGCGGGCTGCATCTACATACTGTGGTACCAAGCACGAGGTCTTGTACGATTATTACCATGTCGTCCGTTGGTTCTTGGAGCTGCAGCGCCTCGCACACCTGATCAGCATTCATTGGCGCCGGCCCCGGCAGATCCCCACGCGTTCGAGAGTAATCCCGGCCCTACGCAAAGTCTCATGAGGGTCCACGGTAATGAAGAGGCGCGACTCGACTGTTCCCTTCTTTGTCGAAACACACCCGCCTAGTATTTTAACATCGGCTTTTCCCGCCTATACGCTTCTTTTCTTCCACAAAGCCTTTTCGGTCTTTGAACACTACCGCCGACGCTCGACATTGATTAAGCAGGCTAGCTTGTTTCTAGTCTCATCAGCAGAACCCTGGAAAACTTGCTCATCGCTAAACCTACTTTGTACCTCACGACCACAACGCCCACGTCCACCTCCCACCAAATTCCATCCCGCGCATTTCCGCCTTGAGGCCGAGTCTCCAGGTTTTCAAGCGAGTGACGAGCCGGGAGAGTTGCTGTACGCCTCCGGAAACGGTGCGACACGCCCATTGCGAGTTGCTGAGGATATCCGCGGGTCAACACCATCTGCAAGGACCAACGGCTGATCGATCTACAAACGAGTTCGCTCGCCTGTAGCCTCTGCAGACCCTCTTTCCAAGTCAAATAGCCGCTGGCCAAGCCATAGGAAAGTCCGTTTTTCCGTGATCCTGTGGGCTCGAACAGCCTCCATAAGCAATCCCATACCGAGTTCGCCTCTGCACCACTGCGTTTCTGCAGCCACGGACACTGCACCCTGCCGTCGGCACGAAAGGCGACAGTAATCCCAGCCAAGCGGATCGTGGACCCTCGTTACTGCACATTTGGGTCCAATCCCAAGCCATTTTGCTTTTGCCCTGCCGCATACACCTGGCAGGACAAGTCGAGACCCGTTGATCACTTCGCCATACGTCCTGGATCACCTGTCAAGCCAAGCAACATCTCTGTGCGCCTCCGGTCACGTCTCGCGGAACGCGCCACCGTGCTGTCTACCCCTCTCGAGTTCTTCTCCACGTGCGTCGTGCGTTGCGAGGTTGAACACAAGCCCTTCTTAATCACCGAATTCACTCTACCCTAACCAACACACGGTCCACCCATCGCTTTTGCAGTAGGGTGAGCAACTTTGATTGACTCAGCCCTACAGCATGTGGGCGGAAGTTGACGGGGAGCGCAAAAAGGTCGCTTGGTAAGTTCTTATTATTTTCCCCACGTATCTGACTCTGCACTCCCGTGAGGTTCATTGTATCCAACGCGTCGAAAGACATGCATGTGTTGTCCCCTCCATTATCGTCTGCAATTTCGTATTTGGGCCAAGAGCACGCCACGTGTGCAGGTTTCCTCGTTGCACAGTTTTACGACAGTGGCCAAGCCTGAGACTATGAGAAAAAGCACTTGCTATCTAGATCACCGGAGTACCATTACTGACTGTTGATAGCGGCCCATGTATACGAGGACACCGCTCGTCGAAGTGCGATCACAGGGACCGCGTCCTCGTCGAAGTACGCAAGCCCGGACGGCCATTGAGCAGTTGTCCGCATCCAAGCGGCTCGTGTAGTTGTGAGCGTGTCGTGATCAACTACACCATCCCGAAATCTTCAGAATGTGCTTGTCCTTCGGAACGAAGTCAGCCGGTGGCAGCGATTACTGGCAACAGTCGCATTCAAAAGAATAGGAGGAAGTCCACGGCGGTCAATATCGCCTCGGTGGAGAAGGCTATGAAAGCGATGCAAGATACAGAGACGGATACCTCGTCCTGGACGCGTACGTCTACGGAGATGAGTGGCAGCAACGAAGCATCACCACCGTCGAGTGCAAGCTCTCCCCGCATGCTCCCATCCAGGAACGACTCCCTCTCCAGCTGTTGCCAGCCAAAAGCTGTGGAGCAGCCCGTACAACCACCTGCGCGACAAGTTGGATGCTGTAGCAGCAAGGCCAAACAGATGCCAGAGCCCGCCGCCGTCAAGTCGTGCTGCTCTGGTCCTCGTGCGCAACCGACCGCCGTACCGAACTCACAGCAGCAGCCACATGTGGCGCAGCACATGGGACAACAATTCCAATTCCAACTCCAGTCGCAAGTACACACACCACAATATGCGAATATGCAACCCCAAGTTTCAACACCAGGATCGATTCCCTTCAGTCTTGGACATCCTATATATAACCACTCGGCCGCCGCATATCAACAAGCGAACTCGATGCCAATGAGCCCCGTGAACGCCGGCCCGATGTCACCGCACCCTAGTGGACCCCAACATATCCAGCAGCATGCACCTGAGCACAACTGCCACTGTGGAGAGAATTGCAGCTGTTTTGGCTGCGCGGCACATCCGAACAACGCAACTATGATGGAGTACGTCCGGCTCATGGCCCAGTTTCAGTACACCGGTGGCTTCGGCTCACTGCCGCCGCCTCTATACGACATGCCGACCTATCCTCATCATCCCGGCTACGGAGCCGAGGCACACCAGACGATGAGTTACAGCTCGATGAACCAAGGTTTTCCAGCACCGACACCAACGCAACTGAGCTTTCATGCCGGCCTGAGCATGACCTCGATGCCACCAGCACAACAGCCCGTGCCGAGTGTATGGCACCAACCCGCTGTATCAGCACCTCCAGCACCTCAAGCCCAGCTGTACGAGCCGAGCAGCTACATCACGTCCACACCCACCATGGAGCGCCCAATCCGCCTCAAGACCGAAGAACTCACCGCAACACCACCTGCGGACAGTCCGGACGGGACTGACGAAGAAACTACTACGCTCTCACCAACGTCGTTCTTCTGGAACGAGATGGTCCTGCCGAATTGCAGTGATGCGACCGGCACATGCCAATGCGGCGATGGGTGCGAGTGCGTTGGGTGTCTTACGCACGGCGGGCACAATGGTGTCGCGCTCGCAGCTCCCACGCTGAACGACCCTCTTACTAGCTTTCCGGACTTCAACAATGACGCCGCTGCGCTGCATATGGATGATCCGTCGAGCTTTCTCTTCGATCCGACGACTACTGGATAGTATCACGGTGGCTATGTATGAAACGATACGCACGATCGACGCATGGTAATGCGAAACGTCGCCTGGCATGGACGACTCCGCGTTTTGTTTATTACTCTGTACATGTTCCTTTCTTGTTCATTTATCACGCCAGTGCGGCTCTTTTCATGTCAAATCCCGACCATTGGCATGGTAGCGGGAATGCATACGTTTTTTTTGTCTTTTGCTTCGGCATGCATCGCTAGGAGGCTGATTGCACGACATCATGTTGAATGTTATACCCTGAAGAGCTACGCGGGGCGCCACGCGGACGCCTCTCCACCCTCAATGCATCTTGTTACAACATCACATGAATCTACACGTGAAGCCATTGCGTGAAGTTTTAGAAGAGTCGCATTGAAGTATCATCAACAGGATTGCGACGTGCGCCATGAACCACACCCCTTTCGAAACGTAGACCACGACGCACGCGAACAAGCTCCGAGATAAAAGAAATCCGAAAAGGCGGTTTCCCTCCCCAACACGTGTTCGTTCGCCATACACCCGACGCCCGCCACCAACGCCCGTGTCCCACTATATGCATGATGAAAGAAAGGTAAGTACAGTGAAGAAGCTTCCCGTTGTCCGTGGTAGAGATCTGAGACGATGATGGGGAACAGATGGTGGACTCAAAAAATCCGAAACCTCCTCCAAGAAATCGCCGAGATCTGTAGCACATAAGATAGGCCCGCGAGATGCGGAGACTTTGACATGACGAATGTATACACCATATTGCCGTTTGAATGAGACAGCGAAAGATTGAAAAAGGAGGAGCCTTCGCAAAAACGTAGGTCCTGGAGAAGTGAAGCGTCATGGAGACGGGCATGGATCGTGATCGTTGCAAGAGAACGCCGGCACCGCGATGCTCAGTCGTCGGACAGGACGATGGTAAGGGTGCTGCCTTCGTGAACGGCCGCCTGAAAGATGCAAGGTCAGCTTTGTCACTCCATAAGACTCTGGACATCACTTACTGTGCATCCTTGAGTAGGGTTCTCCGTCCTCTTCCAGCATTCCTTATCTTGACAGTACTCGTCTGTTGACTTCTTGTACCGACAGGGTGAAGTGACACCGTCGCCTGTGAAGGTGATCGAGTAGTTGAGAGCCACGTCCTTCCTCTCTGGATTCTGACTGAGGCCAGTGAAGCCCTCCTTCTTGTCAAAGGAAGTGCCCAAGATCACAGGTGACCAGTTACCCTTCGAATCACCTGGCTTTGACCATGTGCAAGCCTCGCTCTCTGGGATGCCTTGGCTATTGACGTAGTACTGAGCGGAGGTAGGCTTTCCTTCCCAAAAGTAATATTTGTCCTGATCCGGGTTGGCGAGGAAGCCTGTCTCACCAGGGCCGACAGTAAGTGGGAAGGTCATCGACTCGGTGCCTGGATTAAGTCAGCGTTAGAGTGGTGAAAGCAGTGTAACATGCTTACCAGGGTAGTCGGTGCGGCATATCGAAACGAACTTCTTGAGGTTATTGTGCACCTTGACAGTCATCTTCTTGGAGCTAGGACCGCAGAGCGTCTTGCCGAGAGAACCATCCGCCATTTCCAACATGCCATTGTCGTTACAGTAAAGACCACCGACAGACTGTCCGGTGACGCCTTGCTTCTTGGGAAATGAGAGCTTGAGGTATGGGTTGGCACATCCGTATGAGCAAAATGTTCCTTTCGTGCAGCAGGAGCCATCGTTGCAGGATCCAGACACGACGGTTCTGATGTCGTCATAGCCGTCGCCGCCACGATAGCCAGGATCTTGGATGCCAGACCAACCTCCTAAGCCCTCCTGCTGGATAGGCATGGCGCCGTAACCATAGGGAAACTCGGAGCACGGAATCTTGCCGTTAGGGAACTCGATGTCGCAAGAAGCACAGTAGCCATCCTTGTCGACCAATTGCGCAGCAGTCTTGAGTGAAGTGTCAACGTCGGAGCTGGGCTTTGACTCCTCAGAAGGCTTTGGAGTCTCTTGAGGAGCGGACTTCTCTTTGGGCTTCTCGACCAGCGGCTCTGCAGGCTTCGGGGCTGGCGGCTGAGCAGGCTTCTCGTTGGAGGACTTGGGCGGTATTACCGCAGGCGTTACGTCTTTTGGCTTTTCCGGAGTAGGCTGTGCCTTTTCCACCTTAACTGGCGATGGTGCTGGGGTAGCGAGGGCGAAAGCAGGCTTCACCGAGGTGGACAGGTTTCCATCAGCTCCCCACTCGAGAGTGCCGTTCGCAATACCCTGGCGCACCTCATCGGCGGAGATGTCATGGCCGTCGAGGACATACTTGATGACCGTCTCAATGGCAGCAGGCGCGTACACAACGTTGTCGGCACGGGCGTGGACGTGGCGCTTGTCGTGAGGGTGGCGATGACCGTGTGGTCGCGGCTTTGCAGCAGTCACGGATGCGACCGCAGCGATGGTAGCGATGTGAGAAATCCTCATCTCAGACTGTTCCTTCTTTGGCGATGTAGTTGGCAATAGCGGATAGCTTGCGCTGGCAGTCGGTCAGTGAGGCGGAGGGGCGCGACTCGGATCCAACAACCGACCTTTCACTTCTGCCTGCAGCCGCTAATGGAGTTTTGTTCGACTCGGAGGCCTTTGCGCGGATTGCAGTTTCGGTCTTTTTTGTTGTTGTTTACTTGTCGCGTGCGTGCTCGGAATGCGGAAGGAGCCTCAAAGATAGTCGATAGCAGCTAAGGAGTGAAATGGAGAAAGGTCCCCGAATGGCAAACGTGGAATAATGAACGTGGGAGTGTGAACCACAACGAGATCGAATTGGCACTGTCGAGGCTGTGAGTCGCACGGAATGTTGGAGTGAGGGTGAGGAAGGAGACGCTGTTTGTGTTTGGCGCCAAGCCAAAGGGTCCGTTAGCGCGTTGGCCGTGACGTTCGCGAAGGCAGGCGCAGTGAAGGGGAATGTTGCAGGTTCTAGACCGCGTGCTTCTTTAACCAATGGGGATGACTTGTGACACAAGGAAGTGTTGACAGTGTTGACAGGAGGATCTTGGTCTGTCGAACGGTGGCCTACGACTGATTGCGATTGTGAGGTAATGAGTGCCAACAGTGAGTCCTGAAGCAAGAGTTGTTCTACGCTCAAGAAAGGGGATCGGAGGTTGCAATTGCGTAATTATGTTAGTCAAGGAGTGAAGGTACAGAAGAGGTCCTAGCGAGTACGGGGACAGAGTGGATATAACCAACGTTAAGCCTGTGGAACTGTTGCATTGGACATTCTACCAGTCCGGAGTAGCCCACAAAATGGTGCCACATACGTGTACCCAGACATATCGCGTGGTAGGGCCCTCAACTGTCGCGGGTAGGCACAGTACCCAAGGGTGACCACGGCGACTCTGACGTTGGCATTTTCAATATTGTTCTTTCCCTTGCCCTGGCATCGGAACGCTCCAATGGTAGGCGGCATAGTTTGCGTTCTGCGCGGAGATTGGGCCGCTTTTATGTGACACAAGCTGCAGCGCCTGCATTCCACGAGCTCCCAAAAATGGCATCCTGGCGGTAAGGAGAGACATGCAGCGGCGGTGGAAACCAGATACTGATTACCTCATTGCGATCATAAACCTCTATTATCACACGAGACTGACTCTTGAATATCGTCGCGAAGATGGTAGAGATGCGCAAGCGAAAGCTCGGTAGGGTGTCAATGTCGTAGCCCTCATCTCTTTCGTGGCACAGTGGTAGACAGCTCCAGCTCCAGCTCCAGCTCTAGCATTGGCACCTGCGTAGCCATGCTAGCAAGTACCACAAGGTTGACTGTGTTCTCATGATCTGACAAGGTAAACAATTTTGATGGAAGTGACACGATTAAGGATGAGGATCGAGGGCAGTCAACTGAAGTTCAGACGACACCCCTCGCACTAGTCTCCACTCGTTCACGCTACAACCCCAGCGCAAGCCACCAAGCCACCCATTCGCGGCCCGAGAAACATGTCATGCATCAAACGTCGCACAGCAGCTGGACTCGTGCATCGTGTCTTACAATGTAGACACGCGTGCGCTTCGCATAGCAATTCCTCTCTACCACCATAGCAATATGTTCAACTCCACTCATGCAATATCTACACCAAGCTCAGCTCGCGAATCATAGCCATACAAGTGCCCTAGGCTTGTTGCACATAATTCGCTGGCACGCTCCTCACCACGCCATCCCTCTCTACATCTGCCCAACCATCACCCGCATCCATGTTGATGAGCACGAGCCGATCCCCTTCAGCCATGGAATGCTCGGCCTCGCTCTGCGCCGTGTAGTCGTACAACGCCTCAACATACTTCAGCTTCTTGGCGCCACGCTTCGGCGCAACAGCTGGACCCTTCTTCTTGCCTACGACAGCCGCATTGAGATTTGTCGTGGAGGCGGACGACGCCGAGTACGTCGAATCAGGACGCGTAGATGATGAGAACGTGGACGCCGTGGTCGGCGGAGTGGCCGCCAGTGTCTCCACGTAGGAAGCGGGCACGAGGCCCTCTTTGGACCCGGCGCGGACTTTGATCCAGCCGGAGCCGTCTGTGTAGTCACTTGTGAGCGAAGCGCCCAGCAGGATGCGGAACATAGGAGAGAGGTTGGCGGATGACCTACCGTCGGGTTCCAAAATGGTGACTTCCCTGCCGTCAGCGACGGACAGCTCGCCTTCACCGTTCTCTTGGTAAGCATACAGCATCCGGCCTTTGATTTCGTTCGACTTTGTCGGCGTGGGTGGAGGAATGTCTTCGTCGTTCTTGACGTACTGCACAGGCGGTGGCGCGACTATCCGATTCCTTCTGGCACCCGGTGCTGTTGGAGCTGGAGCTGCCGCCTTCTTCTCCGCTGGAGGATCTTCCATGGTAGGTGACATGCCTCCAGATATTGATCTTTGTGCCGTTGCAGAGTATCCAGAGCTCAGCGTGTTCATGGAATTCACGGTGTCGCTTCGTCCTAATCTTGGTCCATCCGTTTGGGAAGTGGTTGCGGCACCATTCGTCGATGTTACAGTATGTGCAGCTTTTTGCCGTTCTTCCTTTAGCTTCTTTCTTTCTTCCTTGGTCTGCTCTCCTGGACAGTCCGCTGGAACCTTCATTTCGCACTTGCTGTGGCAAGTGTAACCGCAATCTCGGCAGTCGAAACCCTTTGCAGAAAGACCCCATATCCGGTCACCACACAGATCGCAATTGGTGGGTATCTTGAATGTTTGCGACTTGAAGTTGTGGTTCCTAGCACCGATGCTAAGATCACCCACCACGGAGGTGATGGTGGAAACCTCCACTTCTGCGCTAACCTTCTGCCGCTCTATCTCGTGCACCGCCTCCTGGATGGCGAAGATGGCGCGTACGACGTCGACTTCATCCCTCTTGTCCTTTCCTTCTCGAATGTTCCGTCGCACCGCCTTTGCATTGTCCACTTCCTTCCGCTTTTTGTCGAGCTCGCGCCTCTGTTCACCTAGCGAGGATTTGGTCTTGACAAGGACGTTGCGCAAGAAAGTCGTGGCTGATTCGTCGACGGCGATGCTACCGTCGTCAAGCCAGACTGGACTGGGCTCGAATTGGAAGTCGCCCGGCTCCTGCCATCCACCGGCGTTGTGCCGCACGAACATCATGGAGTCTAGTAGTGGGTTGTTGCGTGGGATCTCAGCCGAGAGGTGCTTCATGTATTCGGTGCTACGAGCGAGCGTCTGTGTTTCAATGTGCGAGGCGAGTGACCATATCGAATTCAGCTTGTTGACTCGGGTCTCGGAGAGGTCTTGTAGGCTCTGCGGGCATGTGAGCGCTGTTCTCAATGTGCTTCGTTCCGACTTACGTCTAGGAGCTCAGGAACGTACTCGTGGTAGTACATTGCCTTTTGCTTGTTCGTGACGTTGATGTTGATGATGTAAGTGTTCTGCACCGGTCAGTATGCACTCCATCAGAGTGCCTCACTTTATGTACCTTGACATTCCGCATCTCGACCTGTTGCTGCTCAAAGGCGTTTCGTGCCTTGCTTTTTCCGTGGTCGAATGCGCTGTCGCTCTTCTTGCGACGGTTCTCAACCTCCTGACACACGCTGTCGTATTTGCCCTTTTGCTTGCGAAGCTCGGCGTATTGACCATCCCGCTCCTTCTCCAGCTTCGCAGCATAGTCGCCGTGGAGTTTGCGCAATTCTTCGTAGCGTGCCGAGAGGGCTTTGAGAGGGTCGGCGAGCTGCGTGACGAGGGCGCCAGCGAACTGATCGTGCTCGGTGGCGCGAGATTCCAGAGTGCTAAGCTGGACTCCCCATGTTGTCATAGATGCACTACGACCATGTCAGTGTCTTCCTTTGGCCCTGAAGCGGCAGGCGTACCTTTCGAGCGAGCCTGGTGTGACGGTGGGTGTGTCGCCAACACTCAGGCTGCTCTGCTTCTTCGCCTTTTTCTCGTAGTATTTCTTAGCCAGCTGGCTGAGTTTGGCGGCGTATTCCTTTTCGATTGCGCTCCGTTCTCGGTAGAATTGCTGGATGTCGTCGAGCCACGCGATGCCGCCCGCGACCTGGAGCCTCCACCATTAGCACACGAGCACATTGTACTGTCGACGACGTTCGCGGAGAAAATACGAAGAGTTGTCCTAGAAGAGGGCGTCGGGGAGGTCACATACCCAGGCGTTGACGGGCTTGAAGCCATCCTGCGAGATATCCGGATCAGTTCATGTTCGAGGGTGCACTGTGGCTGAGGGTTGGAGCCGCTACCTTCAATTCTGCGCCGAACTGCGGCGCAATGTCGACCTCCATACTTCTGGGGAGAGTGCAGGCCGAGGACTAGAATGTGGGGATCAGTACCCCAGACATGAGTATATGGGGCTCAGAGACTCGTGGTGCCGAAGGCAAGATGGGTGCGGGTGCGGGTGCAGAAGGCTACGCGGACTACCAAGACGCCCAATTGGTGGGGCTGAGCGCTGACAGATTGGCTGGGCCGCTGGGAATACGGGAATGCGTGCCGTCGCTGTCCCATGTACTTTATTGTATTGTTGGTGGAGCTATGGATATTTGCAGGTCAAAGTCTACTCGGTGCTGGGTTTTGCGTGTACTTCCAAGTGAATCATGCACTTCTGTACCTGCAGTGCGTCCATTCACTCGGGCCGCAACTGCTGTTCCCAAAAGGACGCCAACCCTGAATGGTTAGCGCGTTGACGTACCTTCCGCGTCGACTTGCCCCACTTCTCCTCCACTCATCCCATCCATCTTCATTCTTTTCACCCCAAAGATATGTTACTAAGAGCGATACTCCTTGCTGCCGGCTACCAACGAGGGTAACTATGGTCAGGAAGATACGAACTCAACGTGCGAAACCACTTTGAAGCTATACTGAGTTCACGGCGAGTTGTTACTATCCTCACAAAACTCGCTCAGAATTGATACACGGCAATGATTGCAACATTGTCTGACTCGGCGCATAACATTATGTCGCCGAACAGCTCTGTCCATCAACAGCAATGACCGTCCTACCCCGTTCCCGAAAATCATCGTCCTCCCTCATGACCTAACGATAGTGCGACCTCCGCCCAGGGTAAAACTCCGCTGCTCTATCACTCATGCCACCGCTTGCATATCTGGATCCGCTGTACGAGTTCTCTGGCCTACCGTAGGGCGGTGGCACCGCATGGTAGGGATTTGCTGTCTCCCAAAACGTGCGATCGTTCGAACCATAATTTTGGCCGCCAACTGCCCAGTTTGCGCCGTGGCCCAGGCCGGTCATGTTACTGTAGGCGTTGCAGTACCATCCTCTGTTGCAGTAGGGGTTGTTGCTCATATTGATCAAGGTTTGATGGCACGGTAAAAGTAGGGATATAGTCTGTGTTGACTGGTTAGGTAAATGGGTACGGGGTCAGGAGAGTGTTTCGAACGAGCATTTTATACTAATACTACAGTGAAGGGACCTTTGGTTTGTCAAACGCCAGCTTTGAAGTCCCACACTGCGACACTGGGCTTAACAAGAGGCATTAGATTCAATATACTGTGGTGAAGATCGCACAGCAAAAGTCACATATGCTAGCAGCGGCAAGCGAACCAAACACCTGGAGACGCCAATGATCACGCATTCTAGTCGCGAACATGCATAAAGTGCAAGGCCAATAATATTTTCAACTGTTGTCATTCATCTTCACGGACTACCCAAGAGCCCAGACATCACTGTTCGAGCGAAGCGTGAAGCCATCCTTCAGCGACCCCTACTGAGCCACAGTGGTCTTGAATGTTCCAGAACCTGGAGCGAATGCCGGCGCCTTTGCGTTCAGCGGTGAGGCCTCGACGGTGGGAGTGTTGACAGGAGTCTTCGTTGGCGTGAAGACATCTGGAGCCGACTTCGTGGACCAAGGAGAAGGCACCGTGGAGGAAGAGGCGGACGCGGTTATATCCGAGGATGACTTTGCGACGCCCCATGCTGCACCACAACCGATGCCGGTCACGTTGCGCCACGACTCAGAATCGGGGTTGGACATGGTGATGGATTTGTTTGGGTTGGACTCGGATTGTGTTTGCAAGGTTGATGAGGTGGAAACTTTGGGAGTTTGGGCAGTGAGAAGAGTAGAGCAATAATCCGGAAGCTCGATTTGCACAGGTTAAGTATTTACGCTTCTCGTTTGAGCAATGAACGATAGCAGTGAAGCTCCTGCCAAGAACGTCAAGTGTCAATCGCTCGAGAAGTGAATAGACTTGAGATAATCACCTCAGTGCAATGCGAACAGGTACACTATTCACTTAACTTCGGACCTATGCTGATATGTCACCTCAGATAGATGAATTTCTCCGTAACCGTAAGACAAACATCAGTCTGATGATACCATTTTGAGACTTTCGCAATAATGAAGATCAATTCGCTACCGTAAGACAACCAAACCCCACCAACTCCAAACTAATCAGCTCGTCTGAGCTTCTTTCTTCCCATCATATACCTATCTCCAGCACTCAGAACATTCCACCGCCAAATCCACCCCGGCCGCCCATGCCGCCCATGCCATCCATGGGACCGCGACCAAAGCCTCCACGTCCGCCCATAGATGGGTAGTCATCTTCGTCCTCAGAATCGTAGTCAGGCGGGCCCATCATCCCATCCATACCCCGCGGGCCCATCATGCCACCCATACCGGGAGGGCTCATCATGCCGCCCATACCACCCATCATACCTGGAGGAGGAATACCGCCCATTCCGCTCATCATGCCTAGAGGCGGCATACCGCCCATGCCACCCATCATGCCAGGGTGCATCATGCCGGGGTGCATGCCCGGAGGCCCGCCCATACCAGGAGGACCGCGGCTGCCACCTCGCCCCACTCCGTACCTCTTCTCTTCTTCATCGGAAAAGCTGCTGCGCCTGCCGCCATGAGGACAAAGTCCACCGGGACCGCCGCGACCGGGACCACCGAACGGGTCGCCGTACATTGTTGTGGTTGTTGAGTGGATTTGCTGGATTTGCTGGAGTTGTTGAGTAGGTTGTTGAGTATATGGAAGTATTATTATTGCTGTTATTGTATTTGTGTGTAGTAACGTGTAGTGAGTAATGTGAGAGTAGAGTGTTGTGGAGAAGAAAGGTGGTGCGTGGGCAAAGTTTTATATGCATCTTGGATATGCACCCAATGAAGACGACCATTTTTGTGATGCTAAAGCCTGTGGCTATAGTCATGAGCTGCTGTCGTGTATCAATCACAGACCGCGGTACCAAAAATGTGTGTGTCCATTTGCGGGCAATGACATGGCATTCGACGTGACAAAAAAAGATAACATCAATATTATAGGGAGAACAACACTTCAACAGGTATTGAAGATCTCGCTAGCCGTGACGTACATATTTCGACTGCATTTCTCTAGAATTAGCAACGGTGAAGTGCATGACTCAACGAAGTCACTCATTTCCCATCATCACCAAAAGATTGCGTACCAATGAATGTACAAAACGGCCAAAAAAACGCGTGGTCACTACGAGGCTTGAACTCGCGGACCCGGAGTTATTAGCTCCGTGCTCTACCGACTGACTGATATGATGTTAGTGCTGCGTGATGATCAGGAGTTGGGGGTGAACGTACGCTAAGCGACCGTCTTTCTGACCTGTGAAGTGAGGAGTATTCGATGAGCATACATAAAGCAGTGTACGAGTCGCGCACTCAGTACCATGTTCGATTCGATGCCGTAGATGCAGCAGCTCGGTGCGTCATGTCAAATCAGCCTCATTGAGTGACATGGTGCGAAATGTCTAAGTTGAAACTAAGCCTCAGCTGTGAGTCATCTCATTCGTCGATCTACTTAGATACCATGCATTCTCAGTATTACTCCGAATCAACGTTATCCACACTGTCCTACTCATCGCTACTCAAGCTCTCTTCACCAGTGTTCCGTCTGACCGGAATGCCTGGATGTTGGCTTCCCAAAGCTACTTCCTCGCCCAACCTAACACCGCCATCTGACCCTGCCTCATCTTCATCATTTAGCTCGTCGCGCTGATGATTCAAAGGAGTAGTGAGGTAGCCACGGCTTGCACGCATCGTGGGTAGCAGCACGCGCATCTCTGGGGTGATCGGTTGCTCTCCCCTGTGGATATCAGGGCGACGGTCGAAGAAGTCTGCGAATCGACCCATTTGCTGCAACAGGATTCCAACGATATCTCTATCCGAGAAGTCGGTTGATTCGCTCTCTGAAAAGTCTGAAACCACTGCCGTGCCGTCCATCTGGGAGTCATCTGTCGATGGGGATGGTGATGATGCTTGCAGAAGAGGTGACGGCGGCGCGCTTTGCAGAGTAAAGCCTGCTGTAGTTCTAGTAATGTCAGTTCGCAGTGAATGCATGGTCCGTTCCAGGGACTCGAAAGCTTCGGAAGTCTGCTGAGGCGGAATGTGTGCAGGAACTGTCGGCAAAGAGGGATGCGGGAATCGAGACCTTTCGTTCGAGAATGCTGGCGTACGGTTACCAGCAAGTTTAGCAGCACTGGTTTGTAGACGCATGGGAGTAGGCTTCGGCATCTGCATGGACATTCGACCCTCCCACCACGAATGGTCGCGACGAAGGGCAATCATTCTCGGGCAAGGCTGCACAAGGTCAGAGTGTTTTGAAGTGTCATATACATGATATCACTTACCTTTCCGGCATGCTGCGCGTGTTCAGGGCAAGCAGGGCAGAGTGACTTGCAATGCCTCCAGTTCTGCCGATGTTGGAGGCTTGCAAATTCGATGCAGTGTGGGCAGCGTACTTGTCGGTTTGATCTTCCAGTACCCGTCCTATCGTACCATTCTAGGAGTTGTTGCATAGAAATGCTGCCATGTTCTGTGTAGTGACCACGCGTCGACTTGTGAGGAGGCTTACGATCATCGCCACCGTTACCACCGCCACCATAGCTACGTCGAATGCGCGAGAAAGTCTGTATTCAGTGATAGTGATGTTTCAGGCCTTGAAATTGCGACGCGGGCAGTAATACAGCAGCTGGGCTGATTGTGTCGTCTTGTTTGTCTGGCAGACTCGTGTTGTCTCCAATGAGCCACATGCTTCTAGAAAAGCCCAGTGCCCCAAGAACGTGCGTGTCCGCATGCTGCTCCATAAGTGGAAAGCCGAGTAAGATCGGAGGCCGGATTGCCAGACATATGGACAGACTAGCAATAAAGTGATGTTGACATCTTTGAAAGATGGGGGATGCAACGAAAGACACGGGGAACCTGTACTGATCGAAATGTACTTCACATCCTGCTAGCTAGGAACCGTGCTGCTCGGTCGTACACGTGCATATTTCGCTCAATCGATGTCTAGCCTGGAGTCGCCTCCACCCTATATGAAGGATGACACCCTCTCGTGAGAACAAAGGGCCATGTCTCATCAGGCACCGAGATAACGTAGGCATCTTCCTTCCAAGAAACAAATACCTCCGCCTCTACTGTATCGGGTAGGTTCGGTAGTGGCGTGAAAAAGATCTTTTCGTGATCTCTATGCACGAATGGTGCTTGTACAGTGATGTCGAATCGTACGTGCTTCAGTTCCTTCATGTTTAAGATCGTCTTGCATGTGCCTTTCCAACAAGTACGATTGTATGGTGGTACGCCGAGGATGAGTCCCTCAACCATATCATAGGCTTGAGGGTATGAGTACTGTAGATGAACGTCTTGAATCGAGTCGAGAAAGCGCCGTGATGCGAGCCGGTGCAAACACCAATAGGAGGTGGTTCCAGAGAAACTGAACGCATTGTGCGTGAAAAGCTATTCCATCGATTCCACGTATCTGGAGGCGTGTCAGTGGCCATCGGGCGACCATGAACTCGAATCACACTTACGCTAGTTAGCAGAATTTTGGAAATGACAGTAGCTGTGCGTCTATACATGTGAGCTTGAATGGTGTCTTCTCTTTTCCTCTTTCGTCTTCAACGTTCTCGTTGACAACTTGGAAAAATATTTCTCTGCTTCCTAATGCGTACTCATATATGATCCTGCGGACTTCAAGCGGCAGCTTGAAGAAGAAGGGAGAACGCAATTGAGCGGACATATTCGATAGTGGTGGTGTAACAAGACCAGTTCCTTCCGTGAAGGCCATGATTGGAAGGCGCACTTCCCAGGCCACGGGTGCTTTCGCGCGCCATTGTCTCTGCTTGCGCCATCTTTTTTCGAGGTTGTAGCAAAAGATAGAATGGCAGAGATAGTGGAATATGGCTCTAAGAGCAATAGGCACACTGGACCACGCGACCTCGGATGCTAAATAATTCGTAAGGTTACAAGGGCTGCGATTTCAAGATGGACTGGGAGAGCGGGTAAACCAGGCAAAAATTGATCGTTGAGACCTGTGAGACGTGGTGTATCCCGATTCCGAGCGATTCTGTCGATTGCCTGTGCCGCACAGCTGTATCGCAAAGCTGGATGCCTACATGGCTGGCTCGGAACCTAGAAAGAACGTGCCTCGTGGCCACAAGAGGCAGGAGCGAGCTCTTGCACGTCCTGACTGTGGCGCAAGGTCGGTGGTTGAAAATCAAGGCAAGAGGGCGCAGTTTGACGCTCGGATAAGCGCCCACGACGGGATGCGTTTAACAGGGCCCGGTTTCGAGTGAAGTAATCCATGCCAGACTCAGCTACTTAATAACATGTTTGTTTCGTCTAACGACATCTATAAGCTCTGTCATATTTACAAAGAAAGATGCCCTTCGGGTAATCGAGCTTCATTACTTTTGTAGCTTATCCTCACCCTTGTTGTGCAAAGCTAAGAATGCGAAGCTCACAGGACATCTGCGTTGGCGAAGACAACAAAGTTAACGCAGCTGACAGTGTAGGTCATGCTCCGATTGGAGCCTTGCGCTACTTTTTCTCCTTTACTTCACCTTCTTCCACCTCACTTCCTTCAAAATCATCTTCCGACGAAATTTGAGCTGGAGTCGAGCTGGCCTGAGCCGTTTGCCACGCGCGCCAGTCTTGCAAGGCAATCCGTAAGTTAGGAAGGATGAGATTTTCCCCCCGCTGCGCGTCTGGGTGGCGATCGAAGAAGTCCAACAGCACGAGCAGTTGGTCGTATAGGCACAGAACCACCGAGTTGACTTGAGCTTGTGTCGACGTGCCTGTACTCTGTGAGCCAGATGGATTCCCGGTGAAGACTGAAGAACTGAGATACGAGCGATCACTGATCTCTGGTGCCCTTGGCTGGCTAGGCTGTGCCATGGTAATGTCTTTTGAGGCTGATGGCGTAGGTGTTCTGGAAGAGGAAAGGGACCGGAGAGCCGAGGAACTTCGGCCACTTGAGTGCCGCCGTGGCGGAATGCGCGGCCCAAGCGAGCGGTCACGGTAACCCTAACGTTCTCCTCGAGGGGAACGACTTCGCCGCGGCTTTCGTGGGTCTGGAATGACTATTTCCAAACGCTCCGACCAGGAGCGTGGCTGAGTGCGAAGTTTAAGCATGCGTGGGCAGGGCTATCTAAGAGTTAGCTGGGCAGGAAGGTGGGGACTACTGTAACTTACATCTCCCATATGATGTGTATCTCCTTCACAACCGGGATACCGCTCCGTGCACTTCTTCCATTCCAGTCTATGTTTATGATTGCGTATCCTGAGACAATGTGGGCATCGGGTATGCTGCTCCTTGACTCCGACGTCTCTGTATAGCTTGTTCAATTCGTTATCGGTCTCGGATTTCTCGATGTAGTGACCAGATCTCGGTGGCTGATGAGGTTGGCGCTTATCACCATCTCCCCCTCCACCACTCCCTTGACTGGTATAACTGGGTCTGTATGTGCTGGCTTGCATGTGTGACATGTGGATCTGAAGTTAGAGTTGTGGCTGACGATCTAAGACGACATACGGTTATTATATATCCACTTACGCTGCAGCAAACAAACAAACTCAAGACTGTGGAACTATGGAATACCACGGCACATGGTCGTTCTCTCATGGAATTTGCGAGAAAGAACTGTAAAAAGTCACTGTGAAGGTGTCGAAGAATAGGTCTTCCTTAGTCAACATGCGTATCGTCTTGGGCCGCGAGACGGTGAGATCACGCCTGCCGTCGAAACTCTTAGGTGAGGTGTAAATATTATAGCCACCATCTTTGCATATGTTGGCTGCGATTCTGACTGCGTCTTTGGCTATGGACTTGCACAGCTCAGGCTCGATTCCGTCACGCACCGTCATGCAGCTGCAGAGCAAGCCGGTGTAATTCTTGAGGTCGACTCTGAGTGGAGAAACAGTCATAACATAGGTGTAGATGTGTAAACGGAGCTCGATTGGTATGCTGAGGAGATCCATGGCGATGCCTAGGTGGTGCAGCGCCTGAGGAAGTACCCGGGCTCTGCCAATGCGTGATTATTGATCAAAAAGCTGCTGAGCGCCTATCGAACGGGAAACGGTATGATGATGAGCATCTGGTCAAAAAGTGTGGTGTTGAGGCAACCTTAGAACGGGAAGCTAGTCCCACTTTTCACGTGCGCTACCGTTCCGTGCAGATCTGCCCAAGCTAAGTTGCCGCCCTCCACATTTCACAGCAACCGCAACACCATTCCGCATGTCGTCATCTGACTACACAACCGCGATAGGCGGCGGCCTAAAGCTCAAAGGCGGTGGCATCGACAAAAAGAAGAAGAAGAAAAAGCGGCCCAAGTCCACCGACACCGCCGCCGAGTCCTCGAAAGACGCGTCCACCGACATCGCAAAAGGCTCTACTTCGCGCGATGACGCTACCAAGTCACCTTCACGTACACCTCGGCGCTCGATATCACCTGACACTGTCGAGCAGTCGATCAAGGAGGCTGGAGGCAGGAGAAAGACGGAGGCTGAGAGGCGGCACGATGAGATGAGGCGCAAGCGGCTGGAGGAGCGACTGAAGCGCGATGGCGTCAAGACACACAAGGAGAAGGTCGAGGAGCTGAACAAATACCTGAGCGGTCTCAGCGAGCACCACGACATGCCTAAGATAGGACCTGGCTAAGATGTTTGGATGCTTCGAACGAGGAAACGAACGATACATGAGACTAGCAACACGCGCCGCACGACACACGAATGCCACGATAACATTTTACGCCACAGTAAGTTTACTGGAAATGGAACTAAGGCGACATGCGGCACAGGCGGGAGGGAGCGTGTAGGAGCACTATTTGATACAAAAGATGGGCTGAGGAGGCATGGACAATTACGGTCACGACCAATAAGTGGAATGAAGAGTCACATCGTTATGAGAGGATCGTCAACCAATATCTGCATACCCTTGAAGACAGTACGGGGACGACAGCACTGCCACCAACCGTCATATTTACCAATCCAAATTAGCGTCCGTGTTCGAGCTCTCTATGACTACAAATACTAGAACCTCTGTCGAAAAATAGGTCTGCTCGCTCGGTCGGTCCTACACAGCTCTCTAGTATCTGGCTTCAGATGGGTGTAGCAAAGAATCGCCAATGCAGTCGTATTCTGCGGACTTCTGGTCGTTCTCTGTTCGTGGGGTGAGACTCATGTTGCGCGTGGCAAGCTTACGATATTGTGCTGGTGGCGAGTGCGCTGACTCGATTGGACATGAGAGAAACATCTCACTCATCAAAAGGACCACGCCTCGACCTTCCCGCGACGGGCTGACACATCTTGCGACGACTCCACTTGCCCACGTATCTTCACGAGAGAGATAAGGATCCTGTACAACTATGTTGTTACATCTGATGGCGTGATGTCCATTGTATGCATGGTCGCCTTCTGCGAGGCTCATATCGGCGGCGCCATGCGATGCAAGCCAAAGCTGTCTCCGTATTCTTGAGCGGCAAGTGTGGACGTGACAGTCTCTGCATCGTATTGCGAGTATACCGTGCGGGCCGTGCGCAATTATCTGTTGCCCTTTTCGATTAAGCGGCGTGCAAATAGTGTGGCGAGCATTCCGGCTGATTCATCGTTGGCGGCTTCGTGATTCGGCATCTATCCATCATGGTTATACTCTTTGTTGACCTTATCGTGGTTGAAGATCTCTTACTTCTCATGAGGCACACGAGCGAATACACGAGTATGTCTGTCCAGTGCAAAGGACAGCGCACTTCTTAGGAGTAATTCAAGCTTCGTTTGTACACGAGGACATGCAATACGTGATAATCGAATATGTTGATTCCTGGATGTTCTCAATATGGTCTTTCCCGGTCGATTGCGTGATTCGAAAACTTTGTGGTCAATGGCCGCCTCGAGTATCTCGCTTGTAACGCTTGAGCGCAGCTCCATCCTACAAGTAGCAGGTCCCTCCCATACCAGCATCATGGCGACGTGATTGTATGCTTTGTGAGCAGGTGCTGATCACAACGATTGGACAAGAACATTATCTCAAACAGGTGGTAATTCCACGACTATGCAGAATCTGGCAGGAGAACAATATACGACAGGAGCGTCAGGCTATATGCAGCTGATTGGTGTAAGAATCAGTACTTTCTGGTCATACTTGGCAGATCTGATCTGGAGCTGTCACCGCGAGCCTGCGTGATTGTACTTCGCTTCAAGTGTACATTGTTAGTATTTTGCTCAAAACCGTCCATGTCGAGAGTAGCTGGTGCCCTCGTGTATTTCGGTGTGCGACGCCCATCGCAACAATGGCACCAGCGCTTCGCGGTGAGCCGAGACTGCTGACGCGCTGACCATTATTGTCGCATTTCGCAGAGACACCCTGATGAGGCAGGTCGAGTTGTTCCAGACAGGCGAGAGGCAACCATTCGACGGAAGACACCTGCGGGCGATGGGCCCGAGTGCGAGTGGCACAGCTCACCCTTGTCGGCTGTACAGTGGTACTGCTCACGCGACAAAAAGGGAGAGGAGCAGTACCTGTGCGTCCATAGCGATTTCGAAACAAGCGCTTTGTATCGCGCGTGGAACCAGGTTCTAGACGGTATTCAGAAGGTCGTCGCATTCAAGCATATGCTTTGCGTGTCGGCGGCGCACCCTAGCAGAGGCTTGCAAAGAGCAAAATTCCAGAAGAGTGCCTCATCAGGCGGAATGACCGATGCAGTCGTTCGTAACCTGATCCAACCAGAGACGTTGACACCATCTGCAATCCGACGCGTGGGTGACGGGGATCTGCACCTGCCCAGGCTTGCCTAGCGCGCCAGCACTTCTTGTTCGAGCTTATCTTGATGCCAAATTGGCCTCGGCGAATCAGACGCCACATGACAATCCGCTGTTTGGAGTCGCATCGTCGTTTGTTCAACATGATTTGCAATGAGTTCGGAACTTCCATGCACGAGTTGATGTCGTGTACCGACGGCAAAAAGTTCTAGCGTAGGTAGTACTAGGATGCACAAGCAAACTCGAGGGTCTGCATGCAAACGTCCCGGCACTCGCGAGAACGCCTGATGCCGTGGCTTTTCTTGATGCAGCGCTCACCCCGGACAGCCCTTATCATCCCACACAAGCTTCAGGCCATAGGTCGTCGTATTGCGTGTGCGCCAGGCGTTCATTTGCTGAAGGTCCCAATCGCCCGGCCATCCAGACCCTCAGACTACACGTTCACCAACGCCGCCTCTAGCCTGATGCTTGAATCGCCGCTATGGCGTTGGACCGTGCATTGCATCCTGTGGTGCTTGGGAACTGGATGCGAGGCACAAAAGTGTTCACGATTGTGAGACCATTGCGTGCCTGTCGATATAAAGTAGCTCTTGTGCTCCCACTGTGCAGTGCGCTCCAGTATATTGTGTCCGTTTGCGCCACTGCGCTTATCCGTCTTTTTGGGGCTTTCTCATTCCTCGGAGGTGAAAAGGTCTTTTTGAGTTGCAAGCGCTCTGCCGATAAGGACCCGCTGTACATAAACAGCATCACGCGTCTTCACCTGGACGCTCACCTCGATCACCACCACTCAACTTCGACATGGCGGCCAACTACGAGAAGAGTAATTACGTCGCCGAAGGCGCCGTAACTCCTCCCTCCGACCATGGTATCAAAGGCATCGTGGAGACCCGCGGCGCTGCGGTTGGCGAGGCTGCCGATGTTTACGGTAGCGTCGAGCAGGCCGAGCATTATGGCTACGTGAAGCGAGGGTAGGTGACGTCTGATTGTTCTGCTTTCCGAAGATGCTAATGAAGACGACAGCCTCAAATCCCGTCACATCCAGTTCATCGCCCTGGGCGGTACCATTGGTACCGGTCTCTTCCTCGGTATTGGCAAAGCTTTTGCGAACGCTGGTCCCGTATCGGTCCTCCTTGGTTATACTTTTACTGGAATTGCTGTCTTTGGTATGATGCAGTGTCTTGGCGAGATGGCTACCTGGCTTCCCCTTCCCGGCGCCATCCCTCAATACTGCGCTCGCTACACCGACGAAGCTCTCGGGTTCGCCGTGGGCTGGAACAACTGGTATTACTCCGCAATCACACTCTGTGCCGAAATCTCCGCCGCGGCCCTCGTCATCCAATTCTGGGATCAAAACGAAAAGTACAACCAGGCCATATGGATAAGCTTGATTATCATCATCATCGTCTTCTTGAATATCTTCGCTGTGGCCATATATGGAGAAGCTGAGTTCATATTCGCCTCGATCAAAATTTTGACAATCCTGGGTCTTCTGCTTGCCGGTGTCGTCATCTGGCTCGGTGGAGCGCCAGACCATGATCGACGTGGCTTCCGCTACTGGAAAGAGGGCGCGATGAAAGAATACGTTGGAACAGGGAACACCGGTCGCTTCACTGGACTGTGGTCAACCCTCGTGAACGCTGCCTTCTCGTACGGTGGTGTCGAGATGGTGGCTGTAGCTGCAGGTGAGGCAGAAAACCCGAGGAAGAACATTCCCAAGGCTATCCGTCGTGTCTTTTGGGTAAGTCACTTCTCCCCTCCGCGTGCAGAGCAACGACTAACAACACCAGCGTATCCTCTTCTTCTACGTGCTCGGTTCCTTCATTATCGGAGTCTGCATCTCGAGCAACAACCCTGCCCTCACGGCGGACGACGCCAAGGGCGCACAGTCTTCTCCCTGGGTCATTGCCATGCAGTCAGCCAGTATCCCAGTTCTGCCTCATATTATCAACGCAGTCATCTTGACGTCCGCTACCTCATCTGGCAACGCTTTCCTCTACACCGGCTCCCGCTATCTCTTCGCAGTAGCCCAGAACGGCCAGGCTCCCAGGTTCCTTCTCAAGTGCTCTAAGAGGGGTGTACCATACTACTGTGTAGCCATCACCGCGTCCATCTCGCTGCTCACATTCATGAGCATCTCTACTGGCGCCAACACAGTCTTCACCTGGTTCCAGAACTTGACCACCATTGCCCAGCTCTTCACCTGGTGCTCCATTTGCTACACCTACACGCGCTTCAGGAAGGCACAAGAGCTTCAGGGTGTCGATCGCAGCACTCTGCTCTTCAGGAGCAAGGGCCAGCCATACGTTGCCTGGGCATCGTTCACGTACTTCGCTTTGATCATCGTCTTCAACGGCTTCAAGGTGTTCACGGTACATCCTTGGGGAACAACGGAGATCTCGAACTTCTTCGCGGCGTACATTAGTGTGGCTATCTTCGTTCTCTTCTACGCTTTTTGGAAGATCTTCAAGCGTTCTAAGTTCGTCGATCCTGCTACGGCGGACATTTGGAGCGGCAAGGCTGCGCTTGATGCTGAGGTCTGGCCAGAACAGATTCCCAGGAATATGCTTGAGAAGATTTGGCTCTGGCTGTGTTAGAAGTACACAGCTGTAAGGGATACGATGGTGGGAGATGGATGTATGAATGGACGCCTTCTCCTTTCTTGTCCGTAGCGCATCCGTAAACACGAACGCATGTTGATTGACGACTTCCTGCTTCTCTCCATTCTTGTGACCGCGACATTTCAGTGCCAGGAAAAGGTCGAGATGAAACAGGTTGAGAAGGATGAATACTCGGCGTGCAAGAGCACCGTGAAGCTATACAGGACTATCGTTTGAGACATGGCCCAATTGATGCTCATTCGAATCCTGTTAAATTTGAAGGAGGTGCACCGTGCATGCTGTTCAAGAATTTGACGAGATGTGAGCTGCTTTTCGCGATGAGCGAACATTGATGGGAGTAAGGGGAGAAACTCGGCTTTGCATCAATGTTGGACGCGCCCTACGGTTTTGTGAACGGCACGCCTAGCGTTACTAAAGAGCGCCTGCCGTTTTCCGACGGATATGACGCAGCTTCCGCGACCCGCACGGAATTGAATCACGTTTCTTCAATAATGCTGTATTTCACGGGATGCTCGATACAGGTATGCATTCTGACCACATGAGCCGATGGACATACATGTCATGCGGTGCTCACGATGACGCTCGTTCTTTGTACGAAATAACATGCTAGCCGTACTCAGGCTTGCAAAATTCGCTTCAATGCTTTGTGTAGAGCGCACCTGCGTAGGCTTTATCGTGAGGCTTCAACACATCGCTGGTCGATGTTGCTATTTACGAAGTTCCGTACGTTCGCGTGCACCGTGAGAGGTGAAGCTCACTGCGCGGATCACTTCCTTCCTTGGAATTAGTGTGCTTCCGTTCGGATCTTACCAACACCGTCCAGGCAACCAACACCCAACACTTCACCATCTCGGTTTACCCATACACTGTCTACCGATTCGTGTTATCAGTCTCTATTTTTTCATGCGGCCGCACTCTCCTGTCAGGTAAAGTCGGGTCTAATGTAGGGCGGTGCGATGACAGTTGCGAATTGAGGTTATTCTGCAATTGGAGGCGACATCCAGAAGTCCTGAGGGCCGTCATACATAAACCACGTGCGGAGTCAAAACATATCGTAGGTGTCAAGGGTTGATAGTTTCAGCAAGCGTTGAAGAGTACTGACGGTGTCTAAGGAGCGTAGTAAACAGATTGCGAGCCGCTCGAGACTCGCCGTAGCATCAGAATGTCAGATAAAACGAATCGTGCAGCCGAGACAGGCGATTTTGGGCCATATTACACCACTCTGACCCCGATAAAGAGCCCAGAATCCGACAAACCAAGCAGGAAATCATCAGAGCAGGCTTTGAATCGAGCTTGTGAGGCTTGTCGTGTCTCAAAAGTGAGGTGCTTGGCAAATTCGGACTCCAGCTCGACCCAATGCCAAAGATGTGCGAAGGCCAACAGACCATGCGTGTTTGCGCCACCAGCAAAGAGACGGCAACGGAAAAGGACGGATGTAAGGGTCACGGAGCTAGAAAAGGAAATCAAGCAGATGCGAGACCTGCTCAAGACGACCAAGGAGCGATCATCCAACGATTTGAGCGATCAGGAATCTGGCGATGAAGATTCGGATGATCAGACGAATGATGTGGACAAGTTTACACCACCAGAACCTCCACTGCGGAGCAACAAAGCGACAGTTACTCCTGCCAGCACGAGTGAATGGTCAAAACAGTCCATTGACAAGACTCACGACCCGAGACTGAGCAAATGCGGACCGAAAGACTCCATTGGACCAGCCGAGAACGACATTATTGAACGAGGTGTGCTTAGCCAGGATCTAGCTGAAGAGTTGATCTCGATATGGCGCAACGACCTGGTCAACGGATGTCCTGGTATCACGATTCCGCGACACTGGACTGCTTCTGCCCTTCGAGAAAACAAGCCCAGTCTGTTTCATGCGGTCATGGCAGCTGCAGCACATTCGAAGGGTTCCGAGCTCTCCGATCGGCTGCATGAAGAGGCCGTGTATCTGTATGCGAGATCTGCCTTCATAAATGGCGAGAAGTCGGTGCAGACCATACAAGCCATGATCGTCAGCGTAGCTTATTACTCCCCACCGAAGACACCTGGTCAACTACAGATTTATCAGTGGGTCAATATGGCGGCGTCCAGGTAACTCCTCGCTTTTGTCCATTGCCGTCAGTCTAGGGCTAACTTGCTGATGTAGTAAGCAATCTTCCTTCAATACGAGCTGAAGTGATTTGCAGAGCTTTTTACAACTACTTGCAGACACTTATGTCTTTATTGGCACTTTGTTTACTCTTTGAACTCTACTGACCGAAGTTCCCAGTGGCGTTGGAGCTAGGCCTGGCTTCCAAACCTCGCACACATGAGCAGCTCCCCAAACGAGCCATAAGATCGTTACAGAAGATCTCCTCGCCTGAAGAGCTACTTGAGCACTGCCGTACAGTACTCATCCTATACATCATTAGCGCTGGCTTCTCCATGAGACTGAAGCGCCCTAACATCCTGCTGTTCAACAGTTGGATGGAAGAGTGCGTTACTATGCTTCAAAAGTCGAAGCTACTTGATGACAGGAAAACAATCGCCCTGCTTAAATTGCAACGTATAGCGGACGAGGCTAACACAGCTTTTGGCTTCGATGATGCAAGCACTAGTTTCAGCCTCTCAGAACTCCGCATGCAGATCATTCTGCGCATTTTCGACCGGAGAATGCAGGACTGGAAGAAGTCGATACCCGAAGAAGTTATGACAGTATATCTCACCATCGAGTATTACCAGAACATGCTGTCGATGTGGGAGTTTGGGATGGACGGCGGCCGTTACGATGTCACTGAGTTCAGGAACAGACACCTTACGCTGCCCGCATTAGACGATGACTGTGTCCAACCAGAATCCCTTCTATCCCGCTCAGCCCTACAGATCAATGCTACGACAAAGTGCATAGGCGCCGCACACTCCATCCTCGACTGCTTCATTGAAGTTCCCACCGAGCGCCTCCAAAAAGCCCCAAACGTTCTCTTTGTCCGCGCCATCTATGCGCTTGTCGCGCTCATGAAAGCCGACTACGCAGTCGGCACAGACGCCGAAATGGGTGAACTACTCGAATCGCAGAGCCTCAAGGTCGATTACTATCTCAACACTGTTTTGGCTCGGACCACTGAGGCCATTGGCCCACAAAAATGCCGCATTCCCTCCCACTGGAAGTTTGTAATAGAAGCAAAGTTGAAGTCATGGCGTGATGAGTATCGAACTTGGAGAGAAGAAAAGCGACATCTCAAGCGCAGGAAAGTCGACGATGGAAGCGGAATCGCAACGGGCGATCAAACGCCAACGTTTGCAGACTCCAGCCAAGCACCGGCCTCAGAACAAGAGCAATCAGCGTCAATGCCCAATTTCGCTCTCACCAATCCGTACCAAAACTACATGCCGCTCGACACCACGAACACTGGAGGCCAGATAGTCGACTCCTCAACATTTACCCCGGACATTGGAGACTTCACAGCAGCATTCCAAAACGGTGATCTGTATTTGTGGAATGATATGACGGCTGATAGTTTTGGGGGGTGGGTGCCGCAGAGTGCTATGTATGGTGGAATGGAGTTCGGGTCGTTGAATGGGCAAGGCTTCTAGTATTTTGCGTGGGTGAGGCTTATGAGCTCGCTGGATTATGAGCATGTCTTCAAAGCGGCCATCGAAAGCACGCTGAACAGACCTCATGAAAGGCGCTTTGAATACATCCAGGCCACACTCAACTCAACTCAAGACACGGTGAAGATACGCAGGTTCTCAACGCGTTGCCCTTGTTAGTGACTTTGGACTCTTTCATCCAATTCCGACTTTTGAATCCGGATTCTGCTTTTCTGCCTCGCTGCGCGTTAGTACCCTCCGAGCGACCGTTCGACGAGTAGGTATTTCAAAAGCCTCTCCACGGGGCTTTCAGCTGTCGTTAGATAGGACCAAAAAGCTGCGCGCGGCCGATTGTTTTTCCACCATTTGGTAACAATCAACAGACGGTAGAGGGTCTTGAATCTTCTGGCCAAGGTCTAACCAATCAGAGTGTGATGTATTGACGGTGTTTACTTTTTTTAGGCATGCTGCGAGGAGAGGATGAATGTACTTGACGTTTGAAAACCTGATTTGATTATGTGTACAACTGACATGCATGTGCATGCATGATCCCGCAGCCAATACGTTCTCCTCGCAACTAATTCGTCAATTCAAGGAAATGCTATTGTGTGTGACCCAACACATGTTGTAAACTCCGAGCTTAAGGGATATCAGACGCAGACTATGAATGAAAAACTTTGGTGTCGTAAAATGGTCCGTGCCGGATACGGTACGGAGTAATATATACAGGCGAGATTTGGTGGTTGGTGTTGGTTTGGCATGTGATAGCGAGGTAATATCGCCTTATCGTAGACAATCGGTCGATCCAATCCGACCACAGCGGGCGCCCACGCGCGGGTAACGTGTCTGCTGTGGTTTTCTTCCGAACAATGATGAATTCGCTAGGTGAGGCTCTGGTGATGTCCGATCTTCGATCCTTCGGTCCTACTCTGCCTAGACGAATATGAAGTAAGGCCGAAGCCGACTTTAACCGTAATCTCGCTCGGGCGAAGTTCTCGCGAAGATTGATGATGCCAGTGTGAAAGTTGTGTGGCAGAAGCCTAGAGCTCCATGCCCTCGATGTCTCTCATGACAACGGCCATCTGTGCTCTCTTCGCCGCCTCGTTGAGCAGCGCCATCTGGCTCAAGTAGTTTGTGGTCTCGGCAGCAGTCTGGCCTGCACCCTGCCGGTTCGGCTGGTACTCGAAGCTTGGGTGTCTTTGTGGTGCAGTTGGTTGTTGCTGTTGTTGGCTAATCGAGCCAAAGAATGGCTGTTTCTGGTTTGAAGTGGGCGATTTTAGCGGCGCCGAGGACGCAGACGACTGTGACGACATGCTGCTGTAGCTCGATGTGTGTGAGGCACTCGTTGACTGAAGAGGGGCGAAGGCTGGCCGTATGGAGGACTGCTGGGTGTGCTGTCTTGACATGTTGTACTGGTTGGCGGCACTATTGACGTTTTTCGGGCTGTGAAGCAAACGAAGAACAGAAGGTAAAGGTGAACGACGGCAGTGGTGCAAAAAGTCTCGAGGAAAGACAGGCTGATGTATTGTGCGTGGAGGGCGGGAGGACGGGAGGACGTGGAGGTTGGTAGGCTAATGATCTGTAACGGTCGTGCAGCGGTGGATGCAGTATCAGTCGATGGGCAGTAGCGAATGAATCTGTCTTAATATGCGAATTGACGACCTTGATGCAGTCTTAGCCAGATCGCCGTCGCCGCTTTGTATCAAGTAATATTACTGAGACTTCGAAAAGGCTGAAGGCCGGTAGATGTGTCCACGGGGATAAAGGCAAGTACTTGTGGTCTGAGCCGAGGCTTTAGGTGGTAAGGCGGGTCGTGAAAAGAAAGGCTGACCAGCGCGTCATTCGCCGGGACATTTACCGAAAAGTTGATTCGCATGCTTGCTCGTCTCGAGACCAAAGATCTACCAAGTTGCTAGCCTAACGTAGCCACGGTCCTTCTAGATATCAAGGACCTGACTCTGCGAAAACGTTTGCAATAATATGCCTGTAGGTCTTCTTTTCGTTGTTGCTTTCTTATGAGTTGCGACTGACGCGCACAGCTCATCCTCGTCAGCGGTGCGAACCATCGCTCCTCCCACATGCGCCGCCCATCCTAACATCAGATTAGGTTACCCCTCCGCGGGGAAGACTTCCAGAGCGCTGCAGCTCAAAGAGAATTTCGAGGCAAGAATCGCGAGCACAAGCGCCGACGCACGCGTTAGCCGCCTCAAAGTCCATCTCATCAACGACCAGACCCTCGGCGTGTCGCGATCCGTCTACCACACTGCGAAAGCCGAGAAGGATGCGCGCGCGGAGGAATATTCTGCCGTGAAGAGGGTACTGTCTCGGGATGACATTGTCATCGCCGATGGTTTGAACTACATCAAGGGCTTCCGTTATCAGCTATACTGCGAAGCCAAGGCGGTGCAGACTCCAAGCTGCGTGGTCAGTCTACGTACTACCACAACGCGAACTGAGGGCTGACAGTCCTAGAGTTGCACGTAGGGACACCACCTGACCGATGTCGCGAGAACAACATGAAGCTACTGGCCGATACTGAAGTCGATGGAGGGTATGAAGAGGAAGACTTCGAGAACCTGATCTTCAGGTACGAGGAGCCCAATGGCATGACACGGTGGGACAGCCCACTGTTCATTGTCGTAGAGGAGGACGAGATACCACCATGCGATCAGATGTGGGAGGCGCTTGTTGGCAGTGATGGCAAGACCAAGGTTGTCAGGCCAAACATGGCGACTGTACTGGTATGCTCAGGGCGATCACTTTTCTTTCGATTCAAGCTAATACAGTCAGAAACCTGCGACCGAGCAGAACTACCTATATGAACTCGACAAGTCAACTTCCGATATCCTCGCCCAAATCATGACATACCAGAAAGACCACGAAGGCGAAGGAGGGGGCGAGATAAGGGTCTCGGACGTGGAGAAGCCTATCGAGCTACCTGCGACGCCGATGACTCTCCCGCAGCTACAGCGCATACGACGCCAGTTTATCACGATGAACCGCCAGCATAGTCTGTCCAAGGCCCGTGTAAAGGAAGTCTTCGTCGACTACCTCAACTCCGAGTTCCTCCGCTAGAACACTGAGACATTCGCAACGATGTGCAAGAATCTTCACCGGACGAGCAAGGAAATAAGATGAGATGAGGACGCATGGGGGTGTCGGATCCGACCTTCCACTCGACCGGTTCATGGGATGCAGACATGCATAGGGTTCATGGGCACGCGTTATGGAGAAAGCTGCTTGCACGACACAACGGTTTGGCACTTCGATGGGAGACAGGACCATGATAATGAGTTCGAGTCTACTCCATGTCAATTCTGCCGCATGAGTGGGCCGGCACTGCTACCCGCCCGCCAAAGATTTTGGCCTCATAGGATGCACATGTTCTACCCCGCACTTGAAGCTTCACCCTTCAGGACATGTTGGCTCAGCCGCATGGGATGTACAGGTCCAGCCGTGTGGATTAGTGCATCTTTGATGTCCTCGGTATCGTTTGCACAATACTGCCTCCCTGCAAGATGATGCAGGCGGAGCATGGGGCGTAAATTTTCTGGACCTTATTGGTAGCGATCCAACGATATCTACACATGTCTGTCTCACGTTGACTGAAGTTCTTTGCGATTTTGTACCGAGTTCTAGAGTTTATCTTGAAATCGTTGAGGTCTGTGTAGATCGATTTCCTTGCTCAAGCGGTGTGCAGCGCACGTTGATAATCCTGGACATACTCGAAGTGCTTAGCTCGAGGGTCATACAAAACACACTCCGCTTGGATTTTGACGTGCAGTGGACTAGCAAAGGAGAATGTTCTACGGGCCAACTCCATTCGTTATTTTCCGAAGGGATTGGGGATCGTAAACCAGCGCAATGAAAACTACGAAAAGAAGACGCAATTTCCCATCCGTTACGACCCCAGAAACAAGATGGACATGCGAACTCAGGGCAGCACTCTACAAATCTCCCCGTTAACTTCAGTCAAGCCCATCATCCTTGTCGTCCTCGGCGTCACTGCCATCATCGACAATCTGCTCCAAGCTCCCGAGCTTCGCGAGCCCCTTGCTGAACATTGTTGGGCTTACTTCAGACGCGGGACGCTGGACAAGAGCTGTGATTGCAGCCTTAGCTGCGGTCTCCTGTTCGATTGAGATTGTGCTCGATGAGCCCTGCCTCAGCAATACGAGACCGGGTGTCCAGGAACAGCACTTGCGATTGAACAGCCTCAGAGAGTTCGTGTAGTACCGAGTGTTCTCGATTTGGACGCATTCACCCTCCGCATCCTTGTCCCTGTGGTCGAATAGAAGGCATGAATCGCAATCATTGTGCCTGATGCCATCCTTAGAGCTGCTGTCCACATTCTGGAGCCCATGTCTGGGGTTCACTCGTGAGAAGCTTGACAGCATTTGCGGACAGCGGATCGCCAGAATGCATGGCTATCGGGTCTGGCTCTCGGAACTTAATCGTTCAGGTCATGAAGTTGTAGTTGGCCTGGAGGACGAGGGCAGCACCGGGAATGCGAGGAATCCACGAATGTGTGTGGCTTGATTTCGAGCCAGTCAGCCACTCTAAGAACGCGATAGCCTTGACGAAAGTAGAGAGGGAGCCTGGCTCACTCTCGTCGACAAGTCGCCACATGTGGTGGGCCCGCAGGTACCTGGATTTCCAGTTCCCAGAGTGTGGAGGATCTTGAAAATCGATCCGACATGCAACTGAGGATGCTTGACCCCAGTTTGTATACCCGCCAATTTCTGGAAGCAACGACCATGCGTGAGGGTGTGGCTTGCCATCTTTGCGAACTTCGAATACGAGGCGAGGATGTTGTGTGGAGCGTCCTCGGGTATCCAAGGCATGGTATAGTACGGCTGTCCGACCGGGCTTGTCGTTGTCGTGACCTGGGGAGGAGGTGGAGAAGAGAGGGCGCTCCAGAGGGTTTATATACTCACAGGGGAACGAGACTAGCGCGCAATCGCAACGCTAAGTGAGAGTGAGAGTGAGGCTACAATCGTGTGAGGTGAGGTAAGATCCGACTCTCGGAAGTCTTACTCTACTTCTGACAGCTGCATGTCAAATTCAAACTCCCTATCGAGGGTGAAGGTGAGGGTGAGTGTGATAAGTCTAGACCAAACTAAAGCAAGTAGAATATTGTCGACTTCTTACGTACTGGGTCAGAGCACACGAGCGAAATTTGAGGCAGCTCCCAGAAGTGCACTGCAACATTGCGAGCCCTCGAATTGAATCATTAACCTCAATTGTAGTCATTATTAGGTGTTCTCATTTGACAATCACCTCTGCGCTCTCGCTTGTGTGTTCCAGACGGGGTAGTGTGCTATTTGTTCGTCTGGTACGTCGCATCCGTCCAATTTCCAATGAAGTGCAAAAAGTCAGTTTACAATCAACCAAAAAGACGCACAAGGTCGTTCTATATGTCTATTGTTTGATCTACGTGCTCTCGTGTTGAGTGTTCGCGTTGTTAGCTAAGATTCTCATTTCACTCTCACCCATACGCCACTATAATCCACCAGAAACTTTACATGTGCAAAATAAAATCAATTGACATTGATTAGTGAAGATACTCTCACTGTATCCGATACACGTGCCTAATATGCAAAAAGAAGGCTCCAAGCGCAAAAATAATGTTGTTGACAAGAGCGGGACTCGAACCCTATGCACAATTAGTATAAGATCACAGAAGGAGAACAGATATTAACTTACCACGCGGATTGCTCCATTAGAACTCTCGAAAGAGAGTAAGCTTTCACTTGAGTCTAACGCCATAACCAACTCGGCCATCTTGTCGTAACTGCTGGATGGAGAATTTTGAGACACTACGAGTTATAGTGGCTACGAATAAGTACCAG
>Ga0265780_10000890_pt1 | contig 44162 bp, 33 predicted proteins | sample P1T30metagenome_FD_192432 | JGI IMG/M metagenome (GOLD analysis project Ga0265780, IMG submission 192432) | Plant litter microbial communities from East Loma Ridge, Irvine, California - P1 T30 | ecosystem: Environmental > Terrestrial > Plant litter > Unclassified | place: USA: California...
GACCCCACGGAAGCGGAGAGTGATGCCAATCACTTGCTTATCTGGCACTGCACTAGGCGTTCATGGACCAGATTGAACGCTAGATTTAGCTGGTGGTCTGAATGGACGATGTATCTTTTCTTTCTAGCTAAGCAATTTGTTCCGTTAATGATCAAGGAATTTATAGTGCTGACGTGGATTTGGTGCGAAGCCCTGCTGTTGCTTTTCGTCACGCTGTGGCTTTCCGTCACGCTGTCGCTTTTCGTCACGCTGTCGTTTTTCGTTACGCTGTCGCAAATACGCACGGCTGTTTCTTTATCGTATAGGCTGCTTGCATGTGATACCGTCCATAGAAGCACTTGCGCTGATGGGGTGTGGTGGCGGACTTCCTTCACGCGGATTATAGGTCGGGCCCAAACGAACAAAGGCAATACTAACAGCGCGACATTGTGTCAGAACATCCAAGCTCGAAAGCCTGCTGTTCAGGACAGGCACTAAAAATCCAGCAGCTGGCATATTGAGAAAAGGCGAGTTTGCATTGGAGATGAACTCATTTGAGCATTGTCACTTTCATCTTCACTCCATCTCTCAGCCCACACGAAAGGCAGAACATTGTCACTATGATCTGATTCCTGGGGCTCTTCTTCCCCGTTAAGCTTAGCTATGTGACTTGAGACACTCTTTTTCAACGTGGTACCTGCAAACATTTGCTGCATAGAGTAATTTGCTCGTTGCGCGCTGCGTCTTACATATCTTCAACAACATCGTTGAGTCAACGTGGCCACAAGCTCGAATTTCCGGTAGAGGTATTGTCATGGAATACCATCGTTCGATGGTTCGTGTTCATCACTGCTTCAGCCAACACGCAAGACACGCCAACAACCATCCCATCGCCCGCAAGCACTCTGCATCCTTCGTGTACTTTCTCACATCGTTTTGGTACGCATTTGAGATGAGATAGATCATCTCTTCATATGTCAACCCCACCAAGACTCCCGTACCCTCTACAGTTTCCTGTTTTTTTTCAAAATATACACCATGGCTTCGGATGCCCCCACGAACAACGACGCGCCTAGAGACGGGACCCTTCTCTTAACCAAAATCATTTGCGTTATCTTCGGCGTTGCAATGATAGTTCTGCTAGTGATGTTCGCGCAGAAACTCTACCAGCGAAGCCAGAAAACAAAAAGGCTTAACCGACGCCCAATGCGGAACATCGACGGTACACTTCAATCTGGAATTGAGCTTCAAGTACCTCAAAGAGCTTTGGTGAGCCGAGCGAGCATAGGAACGCCTACACCAACGTACGAAGAAGCTGCGCATGATGCAGATGTGCCATACGATGCGAGAACCGAGGTGCGTGGCGGCAAATTGTATGCCGTGGATCACGAATACCCGCCTGGATATACAGCAGTTGCTCGTGAATGAGGCCGACGCTGAAAGTGAAGTGCTTTACGTGTGGTGCAGTGATGTAAGTGGTTTTATGAATGGATGTATTCAACTAGCTCTTTGCGGCTTCCTTCAATGTCAATGAATAGGCATGCCTCCCTTATCACCATACATGGTCCTAGTAAATAAATTTTCCTTCGTAATGTGGCATGTATCTCCACCAACTTCTTTCCACGCTCACGGCAAAAACACTCATTCTCACGTCCAGCTCAACATGTCGCCACTTGCTGTCAACGAGATTACATCCATCCTCATTCTCTACGGTCTTTTCTGGGTCATTATGCTCGCAGCATTCCTCGGGTACCTCATATTCAACAGGTTCCGCAAATCGCGAATATGAGCAAGTGTAGGGCGAAGTCCTGCGATGAGAAGCACGTAGGAACATGGCAACATAGCCCGTAGTTACATGTGGGCAATGCTAGCAGCAGAAGGTCGTCACGAAGTATACGCAGCGATCGCTCATAGTCAATTATAGAAATTGTCCCAACGTGTAGTTACTGCTGCGATGTGTCAGTCTAGTGAAGTGTTTACTTTTCACGCGACTTCACTTCACATTCACACTAGTCTATTGTACAGTGTCACGGTCTTACTCCTCTTCCACCATCAAAAATTCCGTATTCGACCACTTTCCTATCCATCCCCAAGGTTGCGCCTCCACTCCAAATACTATCCACGAAATTCTCAAGTCAGCGTCATCGCCAGCTACGCCCCAGCGGGCCACATCTAACATGTCCGTCCGCTTCCAATGGAACGAATTCTGCCACAAGATGCGACATTTCAAAACCAGGCATTTCCACAAGCACGGGGCCCATCAGTACCGAGCAAAGACACAGACTTGTATTTCGATTGGCGGCGGTTGAAAGAGAAGCCAAAGCAGGACCACAACAATGTGCATCCAGGAACGGAGTGGTTTCCATGAGCTGGCTGTCAGCAGATGACGAGTGACATAGGGAATATGTTTGTCAGCAGTAGTATTGGCGGTGTAAACTTAGCGACTGACAACGAATTAGGATGGAGCTGGATGTTGACGACGTGAAGATAATGGGTGTACGATAGCTGTGGGTATGAGACAATTTGTTTGCTTGATTCCGGTATCGTAGAGATAGTTGCTGGATACATGCTGACTTGTACACGTGTTTTGCTCGCTGTCACGTTCACGACTTTATCCATCTTGTTCTTACCAGTTCGAAGTACTTTCAGCGTCATCTTCATCCCAATCTAGCAGGATCTTTGCGTGAAAGCCATTCCATGAACCATGGACCTAGGCAGCGTCTTCGCCCTCTGTATCGCCACCTTCATAACCAGTCTAGTGCAACTTCTCGTCATCGCCGGGCTTGTAGTTCACACACTCATCCTACCGCGACAGCGACCGAGACCGCAAGACGTTGAAGCAGCTATACCGAGAGAGACGACTGCAGACATAGGCCGTAGCGGACCGTATCAGTCTTCCATCCCACCGGGTTCGATACTTGTCACCCGAACATCCAGCATGAGAAGCGAGCGCATACCACCGCCGAATGTTCCATCACGACCTGAAGCTAACCACACAGTACGGACCTACTCACCAGCTACATTACCCCTTCTTCCGCCACTAGAAGATCATCATCCAGTGCAAAGGCAATCAGAAGTATCGCCACTGTCCTCACCAACTCAGCGACCTGCATCAAGCGCATATTCCGATTCTCTTTACAGTGATCCCACGCCGCCGCTCTCTCCGCAAAGTCGGCCATCAATGCCAGAGCGCGGTACGTATTCTACAAGGAATTCTTTGCGCGACCGGTATGGGCAGACGGTTTCCGAGTACCTGGACCAAAGCATCGCTAGGGATCGGAAGGCGGAGCAGAGGGAAGTGAGAAAAGAATCTGAGCGGGCCGAGAAAGAGGCGTATGAACGAGCGATGAGAAATTTGCCGAGTGGATGTTAGTCGGCGCTTCGTTGAGGTGGACGGCGTGAAGTGAATGAGCGCGTCGCGTGACAAAGTAATTGCCGTAGCAAACAAATTGGCGAGATACTATGCCCTTAAGATCCCAGATTCTGCCTGTTCACACTGAGCACCACTCTCGTCCGAAGTCAACTCCTACATTGAACACTTTCTTACCAAGCTCCCTCGATCAAAACATGTTCGGTCTCTCACCCTGCGCCTTGGCCATAGACCTCTCCGTCATCCAAACAATCGACTCCATTTTGATCGGCATACTCGTAGGCGCCACATGCGCTGTAATCATTACGCACTTCATCTTTGGAAGCAAACGAGAAATGCTGCGTCGACACAACAGCAGTAGTGATGGCGAACGAAGCGATGATGACGTTGAGCGTGGGTTCGCTGACGATCACGAAGCGTATGTGAGGTTGGGATCGGAGAGTCCTGAAGGGGAGCCGGGAAAGATTGTTGTTCCTAGAACTAGGGATGCTTGATTGCAAAGAGGGCGAACAGAGGGACTGCGTTGTTACGAGCCGAACAAGTCACGCACGGTCATTCATGGCCGACAAACGACCCCATCCGCCAGCGCATCTCCCACCAGACGCGTGCACACATCTTTAAATCCCCCTCCTGCTCTTTGTATCTCATCATCCATCCGTCTTCTATTCACCAGCAACATCAACATCAACGCCAACATGGCTCTTGAGGGCACAGTGCTCAACGTAGTCATTCTCTTCTTCTGCACCGTCTTCTTTATAGTTTTCTTAATCGCATTTTCTTCTCTGGATTCCTGGGGCCCTTCGGCGGAAGTGCGGGCAAAGAGGCGTCGCCGATTGCAGGACCCCGCTACCTGGACGTCAGAGGATAGGTTGACAGAGCAGAGGGATTTGATCAAAGAAAAAGAAGCCAGGGAGCAGTGGGAAAGAGATGCATATGACACAAGCATGTGATGATGCGGAGCATGAGACGCTGTCAAAGGAAAAGAAGCATGTGACCCAAGAATGAAGTGTTCAACGAAGTGAGGAAACGTCTAGAATTGTTTTAGCTCAAACTCAAAAGAGATTCCTTATGTACAGGACCAAAGAAAATTCAATACTGTCTACTCGTCACCAGGCCCCATGTCAAAGAGCAAAAATTCAGCAGGCTTGTCACCAGTGCTCTTGATCTCGACTTTGCCCGGCCCGCTCACGTCAATGTAGGCGCTATCACCCTCTGCCAGTGTCGTATCACCAATCGTGATCTTGGAGCCACCGTCCTTGGGCTGTGTCCTGCCGCTCATAACAACCTGCGCAAAGACCTTCCGCGCGCCCTCCGCAACCAGTTCGTGCGTGACACTCTTTCCCGGCGACAAAATGGACGCGTCCATGGAAAGATCAGCAGCCAGAGGGATCGCACCCTTGGTGCTACGATCCGTAGATTCCATGATGCGCACAAGCTTGTCCGTCTTCTGCTCGTCGGTAAACTTCGTGGTCTTGTAGTGCGGCTTCAGACCACGCTTGTTTGGCTTCGCCCAGATCTGGAGGAAGTGAACCTCGTCCTCCGTGTTCCTGTTGTACTCAGAGTGCCGGATGCCGGTACCGGCGCTGGTGAACTGCACCTCGCCGCGCTGCAGATTTTCGAGATTGCCCATGCTGTCTTTGTGTTCGAGCGTGCCGTTGACGATGTAGCTGAAGATGAGGAACTCGGCGTGAGAGTGCGTGCCGAAGCCGGTGCCGGGTTTCACGCGATCCTCGTTGATCACCCTGAGGGGCCCAAAAGACTCGTGGCGTGGGTCGTAGTACGACGCGAATGAGAAGGTATGGAAGCTGTACAGCCACCCGTGATCGGCTTTGCCCCGAGCAGACCATGGCCGCTTGTTGATCTTCATACCAGCAGGCGCGTTGGTGGTGGACATGGTTCGGACGGCCGTGGATTTGCTAAAAGCGGAGAGGTTGTTGCGGAAAGCGCTGGAGAACGCCAGTGTGATTGCTATTAAGGCGACGAACGCTGCGAATGTCTTTGTAGTGATGTAGGAGTTAGTAGTAGCTGTGGATTGCTGTTTACTTGGTGTGTCTGCCATTCGAAAGGAGAAATCTGCAACCTCGACGCGGGAAGGTGTCTTTATAGTCGTTAGCCGGGTGGGTGGTTAGTTCGCACATCTTAGAGACTCTTCGGCTACGGCTAGAAGCTTTGTGCCTGTATTTACAACGGTGTGTAATCCGTTACGAAGCCGTCTGGGAGTTGGAGCGCTCTAGCGGCTGACGGATCGATGACGGTTTTCGCGGCCTTATTCATCAGCGCAATCTGATTGGTGCATAGCCGAAAGAACGCGGAAAGCGTCCGGCTGCCATTGTCAGGCGTTACAAACATCGAGACTTCACCTTCTGTTGATTACATTCAATTACTTTGGGAAGGATTTGATTTTCCTGTCTGGGGCAGCGCCGCGGAGTGATTTACAGTCTTGCATTGCTAATGCAGTACACACACTGAGTCAGCATGGCTATGAAGAAATTCAACCCGGACACCTTTCTGAGCGAGTGGTCGGATGAGAAATACTCCCCTAATCACAGTGGGAAGCCATTCGCACAATGTATCGGTGAAGCGTTTGACATTCCACCGTCGGACACCTACGTCTACCGTGCGCAAGAAGCAGAGACGACACTGCTCACCACTCAGAAGGCCATCGCCGGGAAGCGTTCCTATGGTCTGCATGGTTGGTACCATGACGATGAAGGGAAACCTGTAGGTAATGCTTGCTTCTTCTGACTCAAAGATACGACACTGATGAAGCACAGATTGAGCCACAATATCCGACCCCAGAAGAAATATCGACCTACACATCGCTCTTCGACCCCTCATTCAACCTCCCAAAAGCCCTCAACGGCTTCAAAGCAAATGCGAAAGCCAATACTCTGCGCCATGGCATCGCCAATAATCTAACATCTCGTTTCCTCAACACTACCAATGGCCTCCTTCCAAGCAAAAAGACTCGGACGCACGTGAACCCATACTACTTGCTCTGGACGTACTCATGCGAAGAGCTGGAATGGGCAGGCCCACTCCCATCAACAACATACACCAGAATCAGCCATCACATTCTGCCCATTTTCTACCATCACTTCGGCTGCGTGGTACCCTCATACGCCGCTCTGCATGCCATAGCTAAGCTCGCACAACCAGCGAAGCCAAGCAAAGAGCCCGTCCTGCCGATCCTTGACATTGGTTCAGGAAATGGATACTGGAGTTACATGTTGCGCAATTTCCCGATTGCAGATATATCTGGTGCCAAAGAACTCGATGTTCGGCCTATCGACAATCAGCTTAGCGAGTATCGCATCTCGTGGGCGCGCGACACGATCAAGAGTGACGGCATGGCATATTTGAAGCAACATGACGGTGGTAAGGGATGTGTCTTGCTGCTGGTCTATCCGCAGGCTACTGGGAACTTCACGGGCCCTATTTTGAAGGCATTTGAAGGCGATACCATTGTTGTGGCGGGTACACAGAACGGGAATGGCTTTACGGCTTTTCAGGACATGCTGGTGGATGAGTGTGTGGAGAAGAATTTACCGTCATTGGAGTTGGTGATGAGGATGCCGCTGCCGAGTTTTGCGGGGAAGGATGAGGCGTTGTTTGTGTTTCAGCGGAGAAAGGCATAGTTCATTGAGTTGCGATAATGGTTCATTGGAGCTCATGGTTTTGCAGAATTGCTAAAGCAATATCGAATCACGATAGTTAAGTGAAGAGGCAGTTTCGATACGGAAGCTCCTTCCCTGACAGCTAGCGAATGTAGCAATCAAAAAGTTGTGTTCAGGACCTTCGCATGCATTCGGTACGCCAGAATATCCTCAAAATTTATGCGTCTCCTTGCATCCAATAGCCTGCACATGCCGTGTCACGTTGTCGCTGTGGTTACATGTACCACAGCGCCATATCCTTAGCCACAACCACATGGGCGGCACTCCAAAGTACCGCAGCAATTGTACCATCAGCGCACGCGCGCGGACATCGGTTTGAGCGGGATCGCAAAAGATATCCGTTCAGAATCGTTCACAGTATCTCAAACCTCGGAAAAGAAATCTCGCAGCAAGACGCGTCGTCCACTCCCAAGACAAAAAAAGCCAATTTAAGCTGCCGCCTAACCCGGATCCCGTCGCAGATCATTTAGCATGCTAACTAACGGCAACAGCTCGCCAAGCCCGCTCGATCGAGAGCTTACGCGTCCTAACGACGTCATTCGCGAGAAATCATTTTCGGAACGCAGGAGCACGTAATGCGCGCCTGGAGTGCATGCCTGGAGAGGCTTGCATGGTGTTTGAGACTTTGCGTATTGCCTTAGATTTTTTGGGGGCCAGGCTCATGGGGGCGTGCGAGTAGACGGAGATGTGATGAAAATTGTTGAATGTCAGTAACAAAGGCAGCCTAATTGTGAGTAATTGCAACCAGTTTTGAACACCAGTGATGAACATGATCTTGAAAGAGATACATTAAACGGTTATTGAATAACTGAATGCCCAATACCGAGACCAAAAGCATGTCTTAAACTTTCAGATATACATGTCTCATGCGAGACGAAGCGATTTCAGCTGTTGCTGACGTTTTGTGCAATCCGATCGTGACAGCCATCGAGTTAACCCAACTCATACCATGTTCAAAGGTACAATTGTAGAGCATTTACAAAAGACCAGCCATGGCGAAGAGACCAGCACCGATAGCACCGAGGGCAGGGAGGTTGGTGGCCTCGGGAGCACCAGCGGTGGACGAAGCAGCAGCTGAAGCACCGCTCTTGGCAGAACCGGCGGCGCCGCTCGCAGAGCTACGGAGACCAGCTGAAAATGACATGTTAGCAAAGGTTCTCACTCTTCCCATAGGCTATGGCCTAGACTTACCAGCGGCAGATGAAGCGGAGGCAAGAGCAGCAGAGTCAGTCAGAGTGGCGACCTGAGCACTGATGCTAGACAGGCGCGACGCGAGGTCAGCAGAGGCAGAGCTCTGGACAGCGTTCGCGGAGCTGTTGGCTGAGGCGACACGAGACGAGACCTGACCAGCAACGGAGCTGAGAACAGAGCTGGCCTGGCCTTGGATGGAAGAGACAGCGGAAGGACCGGCGCCGAGAGCAGATGAGGCCTGGCTAAGGATGGAGGAAGCACCGGGGATGTTTCCAAGGATGGAGGAGATGTCTTGAGCACCTGCGCCAGCGGCGAGGACAGTGACGGCGATGGTGGAGAAACGCATATTGTTAATTTGGTTGTCGGTTTTGGTGGTGAAGAGTATTACGTTGTGTGTGTAAGGTAGAGAGCGAGTGATTTGATAGTAGGGATGAAAAGGCGAAAAGAGAGCAAGGCGATGCACTCTTCTTATAGCTCGGGCATAACGTGCTTCTTTTGCTAGTGGGCGTCACGGTGGGTCTCAGCTCTAGCAACAAACAAACGTGCACCTGGTGCCGGCGTCCATACAGGCATCTTGCACCGCCCACACGTCACGTAATGCTAAAAGCGATGAATGGCTAGTGACGCCACAGTACGCGGACTACTTCCAGCTCCAAACCGGTTGCGGTAATTTCATGCATTGGGCAACGATGTGATTGGTGGACGGTGTTTGAGGTTGCAGAGCCTGGAGCTCGCTGTGGAGAGAGTTTGTGAGCTCCGCCGGCTGTCGCGACCATGCATCATGGCGGGCTTGGTTGCTTGGTCGATGGGGAATGAATGGGAACGTCTTCGATTGTCCAGTGTACGCGGCCTTTGTGGCACGCCAGTCGTCAAGGAATGCCCGAGAAAGATCCAAGCATTGCCGCTCGGATCTTGTTGAACAGCCTTGGAGCGGCCCAGGCTGTTAGAGAACACACATTTCTGCGTGACAAATGCCATGTCCGTCTAACGTTGTTGAAGAGGCAAGAGAATTTGGTTGACACTGCCGCCAGTTTCGGCGGACAAGAATCTTCTGGCTCTGGCTGTCCCAAGGCGGTTGTTGAGATCGAACTTTCTGGGCGATCGACAACTCCTGAAACGGTCAAAGGCGCATGTCGATCCCGCTTTTGTTGGGTCTCTCAGCCACAGAGCAGGGCAAGGCTCTCGTTACTCTCCGGGGAATCCCTTCAAGAGTCACGGCGGCGAACAACCATCATGATCATGATGATCATGGAGTCCTGGGGCGACGCGATAGCTACAACGAATCACTGACCAGGACAATTGAAGCGCGCACAGGGCCTTTGTCGCGTCCAGATCACGAAAGACGGAGGGAAATCTCGCATTCGAGACGAAAATGGCGTCATGAGTAGCATCGAATTGTCCCACCGGGCGAAGAAGACGGTCTTGCGAAACACGCTGGATGCCGGGCCAAGGCGAAATGTCAGCAAGCAAGGAGTGTGATTTCCGAACATGCAACGCGTTGATGTTTGTGGCGCTAGGAATAATTCTCCATGTGGGATCCTTGCCGCCAAGATCCCAGAGCCGTTCTTTCCGCTTTCTAAATTGGGCGCTCCTGCTCCCCACGTTCTGGATCGTCAGGTCTCAACTTCGTACCTTGAGACAGCCTCCAATCTCGACTCTTGAGCTCCGCGTTGCCTGTCTGGAATGTCAAGTACCTCGGCTTGTTGAGAATCTCCAATATGTTTCCAACACCGAACGATTGCGCGACACTGGACGACGCGCCTCGTTGGTTGGCGGTGCGACGCCAATGTATCGAGTCCATCATGACAGAACAGTCGATTGCCTACAGATACAGGGTGTTGTCGATATGCGAGGAGTGTGGTCAGCAACGCCTTAGGTTCTGCCACAACGCCAGTGAAAGAGATGGAAGCAATAGTGGTCGCTGCTTAACCGCCGGGGCTGAACACCTACTGCACGCCCGACATACAGTCCTCACGATGACCGAATAGAACATCGGCAGCAGGTATAAGCGCTCAGGACAGCCTTCATCAATAGTGGGTCTAAAATCACTGTCCCACCAGGTGACTGATCGAAGCATGTTCGATGAAGCCGGGAATTAGACGCAGGCCTCGAATTGCTGTACTGATAGCATTCCTTGCCACGAAGGTATGTGATAAAGGGGATTGCTAACGATAGGAGATAATATCAGCGATCGAGGAGCACGCTGTCATACGGCAACACGAGAATCAACGAACAACAATAATGGGCGTTCCACCTCTTGTGTAAGGCACCCAGAGTCTTCACGGAGGGCGCTTAGGATGTGTAGTCACGAGGAGGGTAAGATATCGAGCTCGCATTGCAACATTCAAGCCTCGAGCAAGATTCCTTCTCGTCTCCATCCAGGTCATACCTACAATTGATCTGAATCGACACCAGCTCGGTAACCTCGCGATATTTTTGTGCGCACTTCGGAATCGGCGCCACATAATTCAGCTCTCTCGTCCCCGATGTCGACTGCCATGGCGTTGACATTATCCACTTCGTATCGAAGCAGTACTGCTCCAACATCGACGTTTACCCACCGATCATGGGATGCATACACGGCAACAGCATTCCCCCAGACGACATCCTCACCCAAGCCACCCACACTTTCGCCAACAACAGCCATCGGCATCGGCGTCGCAGCGGGCGTGGTTGGTACTATCGTCCTCCTCACAGTGGCTCTATTTATCTATCGATGCTGGAAAGTCCGCCACTCGCCCTCAGTGCGTTCCTACGAGCAAGCTAGGATGTGGAAGGGCTTCACGCCGGCGACGCCAAGTACAGCGAGGACGACACTTGTGGAGTCCAAGATGGCAGACATATACTTTGCTGGGCTAAGGAGTCCGGAGACGCCTGGGTGTTTGCTGAGTCCGCCGTTGGATGGGCATGGGATGCGTCTGCCGCGTTTGTCTGGGACACCGAGAGGGTTGTGTATGGGTAGGGCTGTGTGAGGAAAGGGGTCAAGGTGGTTTATGCATGTACGCAAAAGCGACCACGGGAGATGTCGTCTCGAAATCGAACTCTCGGCATCAACATGTCTGGCCGGACGATGTCTCCGTGCCTAGTGCTGCTGGATAGCGTGCATGTGACAGCATACTTGGCACACCGTTACCGTAGTGCATTCTCCGGCTGTGTATGATCTGTAGTAATCCAGGCTTGGCTCATATGCTTTATGATACTCCATATGCTTCTCACTCGAGTCGTGTCTATCAGGGTGTAGTCTGCGCTGGGTCGAGGAGAGGAATGACGAAGGAAAGAACCGGGCTTGGCATTGCCGCGGGCCACCCGCGGGTGAAAGAGTGGAGCTTGCTTTTTCTCTCAGCGCAACGCCAACACCGGCCTCCACCGACAGTCTCTACACACAGCTGCGACTCCACCGTAGCTTCAATTGGGCTGTAGAACTGCACTCTAGAAACCCAACATGTTGGCCGCTCGCACTTTCGCTGCGCCGTCGCGGCAATGCCTCCGCCAGACTAGCCGCGCATCGAGGTGGGCGCCCGCACTATCGCAGGTGAGCTTGTACTGCGCTTCAAATGCTGCTGTGGGCCATTGGCGACCCCGCGAAGCTGTCAATGGCCGTACAAGATGGGACATGGCCGCTGACGTGTGCAACAGGCCTCCCTCCGAACATACGCCGCCGAAGTCGCAAAGTTCAACGGAAAGAAGGGCAGCGACGGCAAGTACAGCGTCACGCTGATTGAGGGCGACGGCATCGGCCCGGAGATCGCGCAGTCGGTCAAGGACATCTACTCGGCAGCAAAGGTGCCCATCAAGTGGGAGTCGGTGGACGTGACCCCGCGCCTGAACGAGGAGGGCAAGACGGTCATCCCCGACGAGGCCATCAGCAGCGTGAAGAAGAACCTGGTCGCGCTCAAGGGCCCGCTCGCCACGCCCATCGGCAAGGGCCACGTCTCCCTTAACCTCACGCTCCGCCGCACCTTCAACCTCTTCGCGAACGTCCGACCCTGCAGATCTATTGCCGGCTACAAGACACCCTACGACGGCGTCGACACGGTCCTGATTCGCGAGAACACCGAGGGCGAGTATTCGGGCATCGAGCACGTGGTCGTGGACGGCGTCGTGCAGAGCATCAAGCTCATCACCCGCGAGGCCTCAGAGCGCGTCCTGCGCTATGCCTTCCAGCACGCCCGCGATATCGGCAGGAAGAAGGTCCGCGCTGTGCACAAAGCGACCATCATGAAGATGTCCGACGGCCTCTTCCTGAGCACCGCCCGCGAGGTGTCCAAGGAGTTCCCCGACATTGAGTTTGATGCCGAGCTGCTCGACAACACCTGCCTGCGCATGGTCACCGATCCCACGCCCTACAACGACAAGGTCCTCGTCATGCCCAACTTGTATGGAGACATTCTGTCCGATCTGTGCGCTGGTCTCATCGGTGGTCTTGGTCTGACGCCATCTGGAAACATTGGCGACGAGTGCTCTATCTTCGAGGCTGTCCACGGATCTGCGCCTGATATCGAGGGCAAGCAGCTCGCTAACCCTACCGCGCTCCTTCTCAGCTCCATCATGATGCTGCGACACATGGGTCTCAACGCAGAGGCCATCAACATCGAGCAGGCCATCTTCAAGACCCTTGCCGAGGGAAAGGTAGGCCCAATTGTATCCACACATTTGTACACGGAGCTGATCTATAACAGACCATCACTGGTGACCTCGGCGGCAAAGCCAAGACATTTGAGTACGCGGAAGCCGTCATCAAGGCGCTAAAGTAGGATTGAGTTGTTGGTCTTGAGCATTGGAATGATGGCATGGCAGCGATTGCATACTTTGGATATGTACTAGTCAGTGTAACATAGGCCGCTATTTATCTTGATCTATGCAACGACTTCTTGATCTTCCTTCGGTCTTACTCAATGAAGCTTTGCTTTTCTAGTCTGGACTTGCATATCCTCACTCTTATTCACTCTCCATCAATAAGAGTTCAATCACCGAGTTTAGATCCTGCAGCTCAGGAGCCTCGATGCCATTCACTCTGGCTTCACTCTGAAGCCTGACCCTCCTCATCAGAAGACGCTTGAGTCGATTCGTTGAGGCTTTCGTGGGTACAGGGGGGTGGCGATGGCGATGCGTTGAAAGAGCTGATAGGGGCGGTAGAGAGCGTCACTACCGCATGCGTTAGGATGAGCGGCGTGGCGGAGGCTGTGTGCAAGGAGATAGAGTTTCGTGTAAGAATTAGAAGACAGGAGAGCATAGGAAGAAGGGAAAATACCCGGAACTTACCTCAATTCCACACAACTCTTACTTCCAGCTCTCGAGCTTATATTTCAAGGCCGTAACCTTCATCATCACTCAATCCAAAAATATACTCGGCACCTCCATCCGCCCCTCCACAACCCTACTACCTTTCTCCTTCTCCTTCCTACTCCTCTTATCTTCCACAGCTTCGAAAGATACCCACCCCCGCCAGAACCTCATCGCCCGCCCCGTAAGCAAGGCCCGGCTCACAGGACCAAAATCCCTACTGTCAAGACTCTTCTCTTCATTGTCGCCTTCCAGCCACACGTGCCCGTACGGAACCACGATTTTACCCCTCTCTTGCCTGCCACTAGCAACAGAATCCGGGTCTGAATCTTCTAGGCCGTCTGTCATACCTTGTAACCTCTCCTCGCCCATCCCATTTCCCTCTTCGCATGCATATCCCCGCGTAGGATACACCTCGTCCCCCTCCAAGCCCACCACTCTTTTAATACTAATCCCCTCCGGACGATGCGGTTTCCAGAACGTCACGATGTCACCTCTCTTAAGCGCAATCGCCCCCTCCTTTTCCGCCCGCTTCCGTGGAGTCAGAGGCTCCATCACAATGTAATCTCTGCGCCCGGTCTCGTGCACATCGGGGTTTATGCTGGGCGCCATGGATGCGCCGTTTACGCGGAAAACGTCGATGTAGTGGTCGCGCGCCCAGAGGAGCATACCACTGCCGACGACCACATTGACGGTCCAGGTGCGGAGGAAGGAGGGGTTGAAGTATGCGGTGGAGAAGGGGCGGCGTGGTCGTGGGGAAATCTTCTGGTTTGGTTTGGGTGGAGTGGGACGGGCGTGGGATGTTGGTAGAGGTTTTGCGAGTGGTGGTGCGCGGCGAGGGGGAAGGGGAGGCTTGGTGGGTATGCGCATGGGAGGTTTTGGTGGCATTGTGAGGGTTGGTGGTGGTTGTAGGTGAGGTCTGGAGCTCGACGCGAGATCAACGGAAAGATGCGCTATCACGTGCGATTCATGGCTCGATCTGATAAGATGCAGGTATGTCCAGCATTATGGCTAGGGACTCGTTCAGTCGAGCTAGATTCTTCGATGCTTCTGTCACCTCGATTTCCGTTCGATCACCTAGCTAAACGTATCTCAACTTGCAACTGTGACTTATGACGGCTATCTGTACACCTTGCGACATTCACTTCGATACAGCTGCATCGCTTGTATGAAGTCAGTCGGCCTTCCTCGCTGTAGAAGCACTTGACTACAATTCCAATGTCCGGCACGAATCAGGGCGCTTGAACGTTGAATGCGAGTGTTCCAGCTCGTTCCTTCCCTTCTAGACCCTGAGTCTAAGTTGTTGCGTCGCACTTACCCCGCGCTGAGCCGCGCCCCACACCTCCCTGCAACGCGATGAGCATCCACACTGCCCGGACGACACATTTCCCAGAAGCTTGACACCTTCAATTGCTTTCTCAAAACGAACCTTCACAATGGCAGCAGCAGCAGCATACCCACCGGGCGGCACATTCTTCGACACTGTGAAGAGAAGCTTTGTTGACGTGCCTGTTGATGCATCCAAAGATAATGCCATCGGCACAACCGAGTTCCTGGAGGCGGCAGATAGCGTGACGACGCTTTTTGGTATATTGACCAAACTGCAAATGATGAGTGAAGCTGACCTGCAAAGACGTCCTTGGCTCGGCAGCTTTCAAGCCTGTCAAGAACGATATGGTTGGCAACATCAAGGCAAGTTGAAGACACATTGTGAGGAAAGGACGGGACTAATACATTGTAGAAAATTCGTGACCGACAGCTTGCTGCACCAGCACTCTCAGAGACACTGCAAGATCTTGTGATCAACGAGCTCAAGGAGAAGAAGCACACCGCCACCGAGGGCCTCCTCTGGCTTACCCGGTACGTTCTACCATTCCAGCACTCTAGTCTTCCACTGAAATCGATAGCGCCCTCGACTTCACAGCCCAAGCCCTCCGCCACAATCTCTCCAACTCGAGCAAGGAACTCGCCGACTCCTTTCGCGAAGCCTACGGCAAGACCCTCAAGCCACACCACTCATTCCTCGTGAAGCCCATCTTCAGCGCAGCCATGAGCGCGACACCGTACAGGAAAGACTTTTACAAGAAGCTCGGAGAGGACGAGACCATGGTACAGGCGGAGCAGGATAAGTGGTTGCAGGGCCTTGAGAAGGACATCTCGGTGCTGAATGAGTTTATGGCGAGGAAGGAGGCGAAGTGGTAGATGGGGTTATATATGGGAGTACGCTGTACGGAGAAGCATAGCATAGCTAAGCCGAGTCATGAGGTGTGATCTAAGCACATGATTCCACGCTAAGGCCGGTGAAAAGACAGAAGGAACACCGTCAATCGAGCTGCCTCACATGGGGCAAGAGACAAGTCCACGCACCATAGTCATCACATCCGAATCCGCTGATTTTGATCCAGTCTCTCACTTGAGTATCTTTTAGGTCACACATCCATTCTGAGACATCATGTATACATATCGATCACTCGATACGACAATGCCACGCCCGTCAACCATAACCACAGGCTCGCAAAACATTTCTTGGCTCTCCCCAAGACTCCCATGCATATGCAAAACAAACGCAACAACACAACCATGCGCTTCACAATTCTCTTTGCCTTTGTCGCCGGCTCAATGGTTGTTACAGCGCATCCACTTACCACTGCTTCGGCCGTTCTCCCTCAGTTCACATACAACCCATCGCTTCAATCGATGGATGCTGACTACGTCGTGCACAACACGATGCGACCTAAGCACGGAATCACTGACTTGCCGCATGTCACATCCACGGCTGTCACTCCTACCGTCACGACCATGTCCGCCTCTCCTGAGCTTCGATTACCATCTCGTTTCAACGGCACCGTCCGCTTCAATGAGACGGACTGTAACAAGATTCTGTCACTTCTCGGTCTGGACAATGCTGTTCGCCTAAACACAACGGAGGCTTGCGCGGATATCCTGGCTAAGCTTGGGTTCGATTTTGCACCGCACAATGTAACGGATCACGCTCATCCGCAGTGCTGTAGATGTACGTCTTGCGTTAAACCTGTGCAGCTCAACGTTACCATGAACAATTGCACTATGGCAAAGGGCAATTGCACGTCGGCGACTCCTCCAACACGCTGTCGTTGTTCGCACTGTCATAAGTACAGCACCATCAATATCACAAGCCCGATCCACAACTACACCACCGGCCTCGCATCTACCCACAACTCGGCTCTCTACGTCCGCAGCACCACGCACGAGCCCTCGGGCCACTCTCGCAAGCACATAATCCTTCCGCTCAGCTTATCGGCCGCAGCATTAGCTGCCGTTATTGTCTTGCCACTGATATTTTGCTTGATCAAGCGGCGCAAGAACAACAAGCGTCTCGTTGCTGAGATCAAGATGGCACAGGTTAAAGGTGGTCCTCCTACGGAGTCGCGGCTAGGGAAGCCAGTGAAGTTGTTTGGGGCGCATCGGGCTAATAGGGCACGAGCAGCAGAGAAGGGTGAAAGCGGGGATTTGGGTGATGGTATACCTAAAGGTTGGGGACAGGGAGGGTTGGCTGTTGTTTAAGGTTCTCCTTCTTGCGCTTCATACTGGTGGTCCATAGAAAAATTCGACGATTGATGGGTGTCTCAAAGCTTTAATAATTCACTGCAACTATCCTCCTCGGCGTTTCTCTCATGGCGATAGAATAACCTATCATGCACCGTGCTTGTTGCAAGGTGCTTAGATTAATGACTTCTTATTATAATTCTACGTGGTATCTACAGTGCTTCGGAAACGGGCCGTGTATCTGAGATTCGACTCACAATGCTTGAGAAGCATGTCTTTGAGCAATGTGCGCTCAACACCGACTTGTGTACAAGCATGCATTGTGAACTCACACGCAACACACAGAGTGCAACCACTATTTCCAAACAAAAGCATTATGCATTCTTTCCATATATACAATACATACCAAATCATCCCTCCATCTCACCAAACCACACTCAACTCAGATCACGCAACCGAACCACGCAACTACACAACCTCACAAAAGACAACGCTTACAAAAGCTACCACCATGATCTCACTCATCATCGCCCTCGGAGCCGCCGCACTCACGCAAGCCCACCCACAGACCTTCCCCCGCCTCGTCTCCACAAACTTCACCCTTCCCAAAACCACCAAGTCCAACTCAACATCCCCCTATCCCCACACCACCGCGAAGCCCAACTACGATACTGCGGCCTGGAAAGCGTTCATTGGCTTCTGCGCCTTTGGCGTCATTGTCGTTGTGCTCGCGCTACTGCTCGTGATCGGCATGTGTGCGTTGAAACAGCGCAAGAAGAAGAAGGGTAAGAAAGTCATGAAGGCACAGCGAGAGAGCGAGTACGAGGCGGAGATTGAGTTGCAGGTGCCACGGCAGGCGCATGCCCGCGACTAGACTGGATCGATGACCTTGACCGGTGTTAGGAGTTGAGATGCGTTATGAGGTTCATTCCATGGCGAAGACCACGATCCGAGGATACATTGGGTGTGCGAAGGTACTCGTACGTGTTGTGTCGCTCTTCAGGACATGGAGTCAGCGAATCAGATGTCAAAACATGCGCAGCTTTGTAGAAGCTGTTCATAAATCTCGCGATAATGATAAAATGTTCGTTTCAAATTTTCTCTTATTGAGCTATGAACCTGTGATATTTAAAGGTTTTGAGGACTTAGCGAAATGACACGATTTGTGGCAAAAGAGTATCAACGCCATATAGTATTAGGGTCGGATGAATGGTACATACTTACAGCAGTGTATCTAGTGCGGCGAATTCTTCTGCCAACAGCTGGAATTCGGTCTATCATACATGTCTGAATCGAAGATTTGTGAAATGAAATTTAGTTGACATCTTAGTCAAGGATTATACAACAGCGTACTTGGCACAAACAATTCAAATTTTCCTCACGAGTAAAGACAAGCGATGCGAAGGTTTTCTTGAGCCAGATTGTCAAAGTTGTAGAACTGAAGGAGGTTTTGAATATGGTACGCTATCTGGAATCCAAAGCTTCCTTCCGAGCGTTCAAAGGCCACTCTTCTCCTTTGCGGCCTCACCCATAGCCTGCGCGTCTGTCCGGTGGGTCTTGAACTTTCTCGCCGGCACCTTCTCCCTGAACATCTCGTCAAGCTCTTCGTAAGTGCGTCCTGCGGTCTCTGGCTGATAGAAGTATAGATACACCAAGCACATCACCGCCAAGCCACCGAAAACAAAACCCAGTTTCCCACCGAGATTGAGCTTATCGGGATTGAACAGGTAAGGCAGGACAAATGACCACATCGTGTTGAGAAGATTCTGCAGAGCAAGCCCGACAGCAATGGTCTTGATGCGTAGGCGCGATGTACTGGTTTCGCAGAGAATCGTATATGCAGTCGCGCCGATTGATAAGTTGTACCAGAAACAGTACAATAGAATCATGCTGATCGCGCCTTTGAGAGCTCTGGGGGTTCCGACGGTTGCAAGACCGGCCATGATGAAGAGAATGATCGTAAGCACGAAGAGACCCCAGAATGTGAGATTGCGCCTCCCCATGCGGTCGACAAGATACCTATAAGGTAGATGTAAAAAGTCAGTGCTTGTCTCACAGACTCTTCGTACCGAAAAATCACGTACCAAGATATGACATTTCCAATCAATGAGATGACTTGCTGGACGATTTGGAGTTTGAAACTCATTTCTGTCGTGAAGCCGGCGAGTTGCCTGGAAGGGTTAGCGAGCATGTCATAGTCATGATTTTGGTCAGCTAGCTTACATGTAGTACGTGGAATATGAAGCGGCAAAGGCAATGCCGCTGAGTGCCTGGATACACAAAGGCATTACGGAGATGATCGTTCGTCGAAGATTGGACTTGCGGAAGCACTCGAAGTACGTAACACCTTCAGTCTCGAGCTTCACTTCCTCCAACGTCTTCTTGATCTGTGCGAGCTTCTGCTCGCCCGCCTGGCTGCGATGTCCCAAGCCATTAAGTGCTCTCAGCGCATCCTCGTACCGATTCTTGCTGACAAGCCAATATGGAGATTCGGGCATGAACCAGACAAAAGCAACAGCAATGGTAGCGAAACCGTATTGGGCGCAGAAGACGGCGCGGTAGGCCCATCGATTGGTGTACGCGCCCGTTGAGTTGATGATGAGAGCGACTGTCAAAGGGCCAAGGCAATACGCAAGCGCAGTTAAGCAAGTGAGCATCCCGCGAAGAGCCAGAGGCGCGACCTCACCGATGTAGGTTACGGTGACCTTAAATAAGAATATGAAGTCAGTCCTTGCCTCATATACAGCCCGTACGTGGAAATTGACTGACGCTTGCTAGTGCACCGACGACGAATCCGTTCAAGAACTTCCCACCGAAGAAAAGCTCGTTTGTGGTCGCTACGAATTCCATGGTGACAGCCGCAAAGGTAACGGCCAAGCAGAGCATGACTACGAGGCGACGGCCGAGCCAGTCAGCCATCTGGCCACATCCTAAGGCGCCGACAATCGCCCTGTATATCGTTAGTAAGCTTTTGTAAGATTCCCTGAGAGACCTCATATACTTACGAAGCCACAGGTGCACCCTGAAAGGCAGACTGCCAATTCGCGTCAATGACATAGCTTGTAGTGCCATCCGCAGCCGTAAATGCGCGTCCAAAATCCTGTCTGAACTGCGGGATACCTATCACAGAGCCTGCCGCCTACCGATTTGTAGATACACAATCAGTGTTTGTCTCCCAAGGAATTTGTAGATAAGATTCTGACCTGGTTCTCGAAAGACACGAGCAGCACTACCCATACCATATACTGGGACCAGAGTCAGTTTGACTGTTTCGACGCCAGGACATGTCCGAAACGTACGATGCACCACGCACAAGCCCACGGATACTTGCGGAACGAGGCAAGCTTGCCAACTTCATGGTCTTCCTGGTTGGCTAGATGGCCTAGCTGAGAGACATCTGCCATTTCGGGGGCGTGTTCGTTGACTTCGACGTTGTCGAATTTGCTCGCCATGGTAATGGAGTCTAGATGAGGGCAAGAACAGGCAGAGGTGAACGACGAATGGCAAGAGTTGCAGTTTGATTGCCACTGACGCCGATGGATGGAGCTGTCGGGTCGGAGAGAGCGTCGGAGAGACGTAACTTTATAGAGCTGAAGATGGGGCGAGTTCCCGTGGGGCCCCAGGTCGCAATAAACCGCTACCCGGCATCACCCCAACATTGGAGCCGTTGTGCTGGAGCTCGTCTCCCTTGTTCTGGCGTCCAAACCACGGATCTAGCTTGAGTCCAATTGGGCGCGTTGCCGACATGCCAAGTGCTCCCGTTGAATAGATAGCGTCCGGGTAGTGCAACCGAAAATCTACCGCTGACGGAGCTGTCATTGGTGCGTCGAGGACAATCCTTGGATGACTGCTTTAGGTAATTGTAAGCACTGAGCGAGTCGTGTACTTGCATTGATGTTGATTGAGATTGAGACATCGTGTGAGAAGGATTTCACCTCCTACCAGTCAGTCCACAATTTCGTCCAACATGCCAATCGCACTCAGCTGTTCTGACATTTTCCAAAGGTTGCACACATCTCGAGTCCGCCCCCACCTCCCCGCCAAATTGCTATGAGTGTATGCCCAGATGAGTGGTATTTAGAAGAGAGTCGCAATCCGCGATTGCGAAACTCTTGAATTCAGGGTGTCATTGGACCTATAATCAATAACGAGCAATTGCAAAGTTTTGAGATCGGTCGCAACTGCGTTAAAAAAAGATTGAAGTCAAAGACGGCGGTTAAATTGATCATTCACAACACATTGTCCGTATCGTCCACGATTTGAACCTTGATGCTGCCGTTGGTCAGATTTCCACAAGTATGTAACGCGGTCAGAGCTTCCTCGAGCGGATACGTATGGCTGACGAGAGGCTTGAGATTGAGAATGCCACCCGCCAAACATTGTATACCCGCAGGCCAGGTATCGTGATACCTATTGATGAACTTTAGATCGATCTAACAAAACAGAAGAGTCAGCAACTTGATTTAGAGATCGTAGACATTTTGCTTACCTCGCCAAGTGCAAGATGCATGAAGGGCAAATTGTTCATAACCTGTTTGCCCACACCGATGACCATTACGGTACCTCCTCGCCTTGCAGTGTACGCAGCCGTAACAACACTGCTCTCCACACCTGTGCACTCTAAAACGATCTCGGGCGCTCCGTACTCGCCCACGTTCTTGAAGTCGAACAATCCGCGGATCTTCTTTGCGTTGCCTTCCGCATCCAGGTTTCGATCAACCTGATATGTCAAAGCTGACGGCACAAAGGACCTCGCAAATTCCAGTCTCTTGGGCTCCAGATCCGTGATAACAAGGGGATGTGCGCCGCTCGCTCTTGCTGCTGCAAGAGCGATTAGTCCAATAGGACCGGCGCCGCAAATCACTGCGCCTCTGCCCAGCGACAATCCTGCTGACTTGATACCATGCATGACAACGGAAAGTGGCTCGAGGAGCGCACCTTCAGCAAAGCTGACGTTGTCTGGGAGCTTATGGCACCATTTCGCTGGATGGGAAAAGTATCTTTGTATTGTTCCGTGGTACGGATAAACGCCAGCGAACTGAACGTCTTCGCAAAGATTGTATCGGCCATTGTCGCAAAGAAAACACTCACCGCAAGGGACGCCAGGTTCGACGGCTACGCGGTCGCCTGGATATGTTTCAGTAATGTGTACGCGTGTGAATATCGGAAAGATCCTTACCGATCTTGAGGTTTGAGACGCTTTCACCACATTGAAGGACCACACCTGCCGCCTCATGGCCGAGAATGCAGTCTCCTTCCACAACGAGCGAACCAATCCTTCCATGCCGCCAGAAGTGGATGTCTGATCCGCAAACACCTGTAGCTTTGATGTGAAGCAGAACCTCTCCCTTCCCCGGCGCATAGACGATAGCCTGTTCTTGTTTTAAGGTGTGATCTTTGGTAACCTGTAATGACGGATTCGGCAAAGGTGTGTGGATGATTCGCTGTGACGAGCCATTTGTGCACGGGGCCGTTGAGTGCTTGAGAATATCGGATGCTGCAGTATCGGTGAGAACTGCGGGAGCCATGGTGTTTGTAGGATGACGTTAGCTATTTCGCAGCATCTGCAAACTCTTGTGATGGAACACAGCTCAAGGAGACATTTGCTTGAAGAGAGATAACGCACGTAGCTGTGCGACGGCTACTGGCGGAGGCATTCTCAAGTAACGATCGTGAAGCGGAAGCGGCGCCTCGAATTACTGTTTTGGGTGCGGAACTTCGCTGTGACCAATCGAACTTCGGTGCAACCCGGTCTCCCAAACACGGCAGTCCGGCACGTAGTGCTCAAAGATTAAACATGGATTTAGAACGAATGTAATAGGAAACATGGTCCTCCAGGCATCTTCTTCCCTCTCTCTTCCCTTCTGATTGCAATGCTAGCACGACGACCTGGAAGTGGATCGCAGAAGATTAACATGCACCTCGCGCAAGAGAACCCAGCACTGAGCGGCACCACTGCATATGGCAAAAATGTTGTCCAGGCACTGGAGAATGAACAAAAGCTAAAGGCTTCATCCGTGCAAAACCTCTCGAAAGAACAAGATCTTGTCTTGAAGACGTTTAGGTTGTTGATTGCGGACCTATGCCAGCAGTTCAATGGAGGTCATCCAGGGTGAGATCACCGTACTCCAGATCTGAACGGACGCTGACAGTGTGAAAGTGGTGCAATTGGCATGGCGGCTATCGGTGTCGCGTTGTGGAAGTACACCATGCGCTATGCACCGCATACTCCAACCTACTTTAATCGCGATCGGTTCGTTCTCTCAAACGGTAGGTTGGGTCCAGGAAGTGAACTCTTCGATAGCGACGAATTAACGTTCAACAGGGCACACATGTCTTTTCCAATACACTTTCCTTCACCTTACAGGATATAAGGCCATGACATTCGACCAACTAAAGTCGTATCACTCAGATCGAGTAGATGCATTATGTCCTGGACATCCAGAGATCGAAAACGATGGCATCGAAGTCACAACGGGCCCACTTGGACAGGGCGTTGCAAACGCTGTTGGTAAGAGACCTTCTTGACTGAACTTTGTAAAACCTGGACTGACTTTTCTTTTCCACGCATGAAGGCCTGGCAATGGCAACAAAAAGCCTACAAGCAACGTATAATACACCCGAATTTGACCTTGTCTCGAACCACACTTGGTGCATGATCGGAGACGCGTGTTTGCAAGAGGGCGTTGCGCTCGAAGCCATCTCTTTCGCTGGTCATCTCAAGCTGAACAACCTCACGGTCATCTACGACAACAACCAGGTCACCTGCGACGGCAGCGTTGACCTGACCAATACCGAAGATGTCAACACAAAGATGCGAGCCTGTGGCTGGGATGTGATTGATATCGAGGACGGTTGTTTTGATGTCGGCGGGCTTGTTCAGGCCATGAACAAGGCTCGCGCATCGACTTATAAGCCTACCTTCATCAATGTTCGCACGGTGATTGGTGTGGGATCTGCCGTAGCTGGAGATGCGACGGCCCATGGGGCTGCGTTTGGGGCTGTAGATGTCGCAAACATGAAGAAGGCGTACGACTTCAACCCTGAAGAACACTTCGTTGTCAGCGAGGAGGTTCGAGAGTTCTTCCAAGATCTGCCGGCTAAGGGAGAGAATTTAGTGCGATCGTGGGAGGCAAAGGTGGAGGAATATGAAGCAAGGCATCCAGAGCAAGGCGCGGAGTTCCGCCAAAGAATCGAAGGTCTTTTGCCGGAGACGTGGAAAGATCTAATTCCCAGCTCGTTTCCAGACACACCGACGCCTACAAGGAAATCATCAGGGCTGGTGCTCAATCCCATCGCAGAAAAGATCAAGACCTTCATGGTTGGTACCGCTGATCTAAGTCCGTCAGTGCATATGGCATATAATGGGAAGGTCGACTTCCAACATGTGAGTCCTGCGCACACTACGAGCATCTAGCGTACTGATTTTTCAGCCGAACTTGAAGACGGCATGTGGAATCACAGGCAACTACAGTGGTCGATATGTCCACTACGGGGTGCGAGAGCATGCAATGTGTGCCATTTCGAATGGCATGGCGGCCTTTGCACCGAACACCTTCATTCCTGTCACGTCCTCCTTCTTCATGTTTTATCTGTATGCAGCGCCTGCAGTCCGTATGGGAGCTCTTCAGCACCTCCAAGTCATTCACGCTGCTACTCACGACAGCATTGGTATGGGCGAAGATGGACCCACACATCAACCTATTGAGCTGGCCAATCTCTATCGCGCGATGCCCAACCTTCTTTACATCCGACCAGCCGACAGCGAAGAGACAGCGGGCGCTTGGATCACTGCCATCGAGGCTAAGAACACCCCTTCGATCATCTCCACGTCGCGACATACGCTGCCACAGCTGAAGCAGACACGGCGGGACTTGGTTGGGAAAGGCGCGTACACACTAGAGGAAGACGACTCTGCTGTCGTAACGTTGATTGGGGTGGGGACAGAATTGTGCCTCGCCGTCGATGTGGCAAAAGAGCTAAGAGCGAAAGGCATCGTAGCACGCGTTGTCAGCTTCCCATGCCAGCGTCTCTTCGAATCTCAATCAACGGCATACAAGCGCGACACTCTACGACGGTCGCACGGTGTCCCTGCTGTGGTCATTGAGCCATACGCGCCCAATGGCTGGGAGAGGTACGCTGATGCTGCAGCTTGTATCAAGCGCTTCGGTCACAGCTTGCCAGGAAAAGCTGCGTACAAATACTTCGGGTTCGACGTGCCTACGCTTACTGCGAAGATTGAGAATTATCTGCAGCAAGTCAGGCAGGATCCGTTACTCAAGGGGGAATTTGTAGATTTATGATAGGTGATTTGCTTAGCACCTAGTTGTACCTTGACAAATGCGAGCATCGCGGTTGTGCGGGCACAGACTTGTAACCCTAAATTGATCTTTCCCATGCTAGATACGGGTTTGCGCTTCGGTGTCGTTCCAGACATGAGATGTGGAGGTAGAGGTTTCGTCACATCACGCGGGCGCGTACGCGCCAGACCCGAGATTTGGCGCTGTGTATCCACTTCCCCGCAAATTAATGCCCTACCGTATCGGTACTGTTTCGTGCGTGTTCCTACACACCAACACTGTCCACCTCTCCAGCATCCTATGACTCTTGAGTCGACAAACAAACGACGTCGCATTGGCGGCGATGCCAATGACAACCAGATCTTGCATACATCACCTGAAAACCAGCGGAGCAACGAAGGTTATGGGTTCGACACTGGCGATCCGTTCCTCTCGCCAGCGACTTTTTCAAGCTGGCCCTTTGACGAATTCACACATGACCCAGACTATTTGGCGTCGCAAGACACACTTCGTTCTTTACTCTTTACAACCGCACGCTCGAATGCACCGACGCGAGCAGGCACACCGGAGGACGGTGACGTCTTAATCGGGCAAGTCAACATCAAGCACGTATTGTCTCGAGGCGGCAATGTCCATTACTTCAAGAACTACATGTCTTCCGTGGCTCCTTGGGTAGGTACATGGACTTTACACGCGAGCGATGTTGACAAGCGTCAGCTAGACATGTTCGACTGTACAAAGGTGTTTGGTATCCGATTGCCAGCACTAGCAAAGGAGTCGCCACCTTTGCTCTTTGCAATCCTTGCGATCGGAGCGCGTCAGCTGGAGCGCAAAGAGCAAACGGCCTCATCCTTTGATAGTCTCGAACTCTATCAAGAGGCGATCCGACTGTTGACGCCACTGCTATCAGCTCGCGATCCGCACGTAATCGCAGCTTGTGTCGTACTGTGCTGCCTTGAAATGCTTTCCGCAAGTGCCCGAGACTGGCGCCGTCATCTAGAAGGCTGTGCCGCTATCTTCGGAGCCTTTGGCGTCAATGGTTTCAGCGGCGACGTATTACAGGCCGTCTTCTGGTGTTACGCACGAATGGGTAAATGTGAGAGACTTGAGATCCTAGATTTGTGCTAATTTACGCAGATGTTTGCGGAGCTTTGATGTCTGACGGCACAGAAAGCACGTTGCTGAGGCCCGGACAATGGCTTCCGCCTAACAACTCTGAAGACGACGTGGAGGCTCTCTTCAAGAGTTCGTCATCTCCGGACATGTACGCTAATTATGCCGTTTATCTTTGTTCGAAGGCATGTGAGCTCATATCAGACCGGAGTAAGTTTGAAGAGCTTGGTGTTCAGAATGGTTGCAATTCACAACAGTTTCTGAAGCGCTGGAGTCGGCTGTGGGAACAGCTTGACGCTTGGATGCTTTGCCGGCCCAAAGAAATGCTGCCTGTCGCAACCGCTCGTACTACGCCTTTTCCGAACATCCTCTTTGCACACTGGGCCGCCATCTCATCGAACCAGTTGTATCACACATCTTGTGTACTGCTTCTCGCCGCGAACACCAAGCAAAGGTCGTCGCTTGGCGCCTCTCAATCGTCCTTTGTCATGTGGCATGTCAAACGAATTTGTGGAATTTCGATCGCCAATCCGCATGAAGGATGTCTTAACAATGCAATTCAGCCCTTGTGGATAGCCGGAAGACTTTTAACTCACTCGGAAGAACAGATGTTGGTGGTAAAGACAATAAGACACATAGAGGCTTCAACGGGCTGGACAGCGTCTTGGAGGATCCGCGACTTGGAAAACACTTGGGGCTGCAAGATTCGTGTTGATTCATGAATATAGTTGAAGAGACATACGCCTAGCGATCTTTACCATCCGTCGGCCATATCCCACTCATGGCGCAAACGATCTGCGTTGAAAGTATACCCGGTCAAGGACTGGACTCTTTCCAGGGTTGTAATGATGGCCGCATGTTGGCTCTGATGAGTCACAGTCCGGGCCGCGACCATGGACGAGGCTACCAAGCATGGATCCCAAGTTGCTTTGCTCTCGTTTTGCATTGCGATACCACATATGCGGTGGGCATGCCAGACTATCGACATTGATGAAGAAGTCGACTCACGCCTACCGGTAAAACGCGGCTTGTTCTGCAATAGCAGCAACATGGCAGTACTGTAAAGCTGATTCGCCAGAAGGGCAGTGCCGCTGGTATATATGATTGTGGGGAAGTCGGTTACGGATTGAACGCCATCCTTTGTGTACGATTCCACGATCGGCTGGAAGTCTTGCGGTTGGTGCTGATACCAGTAGCTCAAACCCTGAAAGAGCGCATCAAAAATATCCAGGCGATTCATTCCATAGCGCTGTTGTAGCCAGCCATCCTCATCTCCATGTGCGTACAGGACCGCATCAACACATAAAGCGATAACGTCTTGTGCAAGACTTTCACCGTCGCGGTGTAAGTCGGAGCGTACACGGCTATGCGCGAGGAATGGCAGCGGTATGCGCATGGGTGTCGAGGCTTCGAGTGCGCAGCTTAGCTCTGTACCGATATCAATAAATTGAACATCAAGAGCTCGATCAAATCACATACCAAGCCGCACGACCAACCAAAAAGCTGATCGGACCAGGGGTATTCCATCATTGAGTCGTGGCAGCAGACTTTCGAGGATACGAGTCCCACTTTGCTCTATCTCTTCGACCTGCCAGAAGCTCGCAAGATCACGGAGCACATCTTGCAGGAGTCGGAAAACTTGCGAAAGCTCAAAGTCATCAGCGGCATATCCCAAAGCGATTCCTCCAACAAGTGGCCGCTCCTCACGTAAAGCTGGTTTGCCGTCGTATAGGGCGATCGCTAATGAAGATATCGCATCGCGCAGAGCCTTATCATCGACCGACAGCGCCAAAGCTTCGACACCAAAAGTCTGATCTCGGTCGAGAATGTCGATCTACAACTACTTAGTCGACGTGCGGTGAGCATATTCTGTTTGCACTCACCCAGGGAGCAATTTCGTAGCGATAGCATCTCAACAACTCTAACGAATACTCGTTCTGGGATCCGCTAAGTGTTTTTGGCCACGCCAGCATAAGATGATCTATTTGTTGTTTCCGTTGCACAACATAATTCGCAGTCTGTCTACGAGGTCCCATCTGAGTACGTTCTTGTGGAATTTCGCTTCTTGCACCAAATCGAAAAGAGGTAGCATTCTCATTTATAGCTGAGAATTCGAACCGCGCTTCTTGTGACTCGATCGTTGCAGCGTCGTCTAGTTGCCAGCCCTGGGTGGGCTCGTCATCAAAAGCTTGATATTGGCTCACCAACGCCGTGTCATTCGGATGACTTGCTGCTTGTTCAAGCGCGGTAGAATCAGGCGTGATATTAACTTCGTCAATTGACAAGGGGTCCCCAATTTCACCTTCTACGCGAAGTTCCCCGGACGCGGACTCGTCGTTGTTTGGAGATACATTTTCGTTCGCTGAATCCTGTAGATTCGCTTCTATGGACAAAGTGTTATTTGAATTAGGCGTTGTTCTTGGTTGCACATCGGTCGAAACGGCTGCATCGTCCAGTTTTCTGGCAGCGTTCGGCGTCCCGACAGCGCTGTGCTCATGCTTTGTTGGTGCTGCATCTGACACAAACTGAATTACATCAATGAATGGATTTAACTTGCAGATAGTACCACGGGTTACACGTACCCGCACGATCGAGTAACTCCCAATACTTTCAACCGTAGACGTGAGGTTATTCTTCTCTAGAAGCTGGAAGGCTGCGGTGTAGCAGCACTCCAGCTTCTTCGCTATGCAGTTTTGGCAGACTGGCCTGCCTTCGTCACCTATATCACATGTTAGACCATATTATCATTGCATGCTGAAGTTCGGCAGCAGAGAAAGGCAAGAGTATGCAAGCGGCTCCAGCGCTTGACCTAGCCATACGAAGACTCCCATGTTTTTAATACCGGTATTACTAAGTTGGCACTCATTGGGTCCTGAGATACGCGCACCTTCGCATTGTGTGACAAAACAACAGCTGCATAGACTTCATCACCGTGGCAATCTGCGGATTTAACCTACATTTCCGTCGTCGTGCGCGGCAAGTTAAACATCCTGTTCGAGATCGCTTTGTTGGCGCCGGCGGCTGGGCTTCCACTGGTTCGCTGGTACGCTGGACTCGCTCCGCGTTCACCATGACTTTTCTTCCTCTCCGGTTGCTTGATTGCGTGTGATTTCGGAAAGCAAGCCTTGAAGCGTCCGGCATAAGGAGAAATAGCCTACCGGTTCCACTCCGGCTTTCCGACGCCGACGCCGTCCCGGTGCTTATGCCTTCCGGAATGGGACATGACGCAACTAAAGCTACGATCACCAAACACGCGATGCATCACCCAAAAAGCTAGCACGCATCTCCCGGAGCCAAGCCAACAGAATGGTCAAACACCGCTTATACAGACATGCGACCTCAAAAGCTTGCAGTAAGCTTTCTGCCTCCTGAAGGCCAAATATGGGCAATTAGAGCCGAGTACGATCGAGGCACTGAAGGAGCTTGATAGCGGGATCGGAGAAATGGGGAAGTTCCTGAGCACACTGGCAAGCCGTGGTGCAAGTTCGATCATAGCACCAAAAGGAAGAAAATGTCTATGGTTACCATTCCACTTGGTTCCAGTGAGCGTCCAATCAGCATCGACGACTCGGACGAATACACAAGATCGGACACAGACGATGACAGTGACTGAAACAGCGACACCAGCGACTTCAACGGGTTCAACGACAACGAGCCACGTGATGATGCCAACGACACTGTTGTCCACGAAGAGCCAGGCGAGGATAAACTTGATCGCTATGATGGCGAAGATGTCTACGGCAAGGCAGTTAAGCTCGACAAGTCCGAAGCGGACGGGTACAAGATGACGGAGGCCATGTTCAGTCGGCTCGCGACGGCAGCCAACATCCTCCAAGAGGTCAGAGGCTTGATTCCAGCTCGGGCTCACACGAACTCGGAACTTGACGCCCTCGTTCGCAGTATTCGTGATGCTAAGAAACACAGGCCTGTCTTTCCGGTACACGTGGAGAAACCAACGACATGGCCGGCGACAGACACAACATTCGCCATGTGTTCTTCGAGTGAATGTCTTTGTCTGTATGTCTATCCATATGTATGAGACGCACTACACGCCAGAGCTTAAATCTCATCCACTCGGTACAATTTGCGACGGTAGACAGCCCAGCTTCTTCTTCATTGTAGCCAAGATGGGGGCGAGCGGCACGTGTCGGGGTAGGTGCGAGCTCGGCAAGAACAAGAGTTTGCCACGTTACAAGGCCGTGTTCACAATGTCATTATGTCTACATCACGCTTTGATGGGTGCGATCACTGCGAACTAACAACAGTTGATGCGTTATATAAAACATCCCCTGTCACTAGAATAATGTTCATAACAACCGAGATCTTTTTACAACCACCGCATAACCACGCCGTACTTTATCAAGAAAATATCCGAAGTAATAGCACGATCCTTACCAGAGCTCGTCTGTGTCGAATGCGGGAACCACTGGTACGACACTGATGATGTGAACTATGTAGTTACTGAATACTCGGGACCCATGCAAGACCACTGTTACAAGTGCCGCTTTGAGCTCGTTCACCACCTGTAAATGAACGCCTCCTCATGGGCGATGCTCATGGCTTTGAACTATGCGTTCCTGGGTGGAAATCTATGGAGTACATTCTCCCATGCTGCGCCGCTCGATATCGAGATAGCCGAGCTTGTTCCGGGGCTCAAACGCCTACATGAGTACGGCCTCTTGACTACTAACTCGCAGCCTTTCCAACACGAATTCGGTGCCCGCGGAGGCCAGTTTTAAGAACACAAACAGCGTCCTTACCTTTCATTCATGATACCAGCCAATCATCCGCAACTATCGAAGGACTCGGTTACTTCCCTAGTGCGCTCTTTGCTCGACCACCAGACCATGTATTTCACGATCTGGTCCAACTGGGACGAATATCCATGAGAGGCAGATCTCGCAGACTTGCGTACCGTCAAGCCCTTACACAATGCAGACGAGCTATTCCAGTTCAGGTCGTCGTCCAGTAGTGAATGTTCGTCTTCACGAGGCTATTCATGTGTTACAAAGTACCGAATCGCAGCAATGGAGATTGGTGTACAGGATACTGAATTCGAAGAATTTACCGCCATCAGGACGAACTTCCAGGACAATCTCCAGTCGGACTTGCTAGACAACGCTCAGGAGCAGGAGTCGGAGCTATCGTCGGAGCTGTCTTCCACACGTACTGGCTACGCGCCGATGAAGGATCTGAAGACACTGAGCATCGAAGTGTGGGCAAAGAAGTGGGATGAGGACATCGACCTCACAGCTTTGGTCGAGGAAGCGTGCATGGAAGCAGGTCTAAATCAAATTTGTGCGGACATTGCTGAATGGACCTCAGTGGAATCTGGTGGTCCAACAACGCTCGTTCTCGACGGAGATCGGATCGAGTACAAGGCGAGATCGAACAAGCCGTCGGCAAGCTCAGTGTTTGGACAATTCAACACACACGGCTTGTGGTGACCCCATGATGCTACACACCTAAGATATGGTTTTGGTCTCCCCAGCTTCCATGGGCGAGCACCAACTCACTTCTGATTCTCAGCAAAATCTTTACTCCGGCGGCTGACGCATTGCGCGTGCGGTCTATGCTGAAGTAACAAAATCATATGCGCTGTCTTAATTCTTCTTCCGGCCGCGTCATCACTCTATTTGGCCTACATACAATGAAGCTCAACGTGAATTCCATCAAAAGTCGTCTCTCTCAGTCTATGATTAGTATGGTGCCGGCGAAGCTCCTATCGTTGAAAAGATCGTAACACCTCGTGGTGGAGAGCGTCAGCTTACTTTTGAGATTATAACGTAATGGAATTTACGGTGTGACATGCACCAAGGTCTACCGTAAGTGTCCAAAAGCAACTAGATATACTTTTGTGAGCGAAACCGAGCACTACAGGTGCTAACGTCTACTTCGCGTATTTCTTCACAAACCCTAGGACGTACCCATTCACCTCTTTCGGATGCGACGCACTCAAGAAGTGCTTCCCACCCGGCACAACTTCCAATTTCGCATCTGGCGAGCCCGTAAACAATACAATTTCCTCCTTCGCATTCGCAACAGTGTATACCGCATCGTCCGTTCCCTGACATGACGTTAGCACCGCACTCATCGTCATCGCACGCGAGAAATGCTCTTACATGCAGCCACAACACCGGACATTGTACATCCGCCGCCCTCGTATGCAACCCATCCCTATCCCTCAAATTGATCGCCGCCATGCGAATCCTCTGCCTGCCCTCATCTCCTTGATAATTCTTCTCGATCTCGCTGACCCAGTAGTCGCGCACCTTCTTATCTACCTCTTCGCCAAAGCCAATGTCGATGAGGAAGTTGGAGTACTTCTTGCTGGGCCTGAAGTCCGGTGTGGCGGTCTTAGAGGAGAACTCGTCTTGGATGGACTCGCCGAGGAGAGTGGGAGCTTGCCAGCATCCGAGAGAGCGGGTGCGCTCGGATTCGTAGTCGAGTGATGTCCCTAGAGGAATGATGCCTTGAATCTACACAAATTTATCAACCCTCTCTCTTAGGCTGCATACGTTGAGAAGACTTACCTTATCCGGCCCCATCAACGCCATGCGCACCGTAATCCATCCACCCTGGCTCGTTCCCAAGACAAACGCCTTATCGATACCCAGCTTCTCCATGACTTGCAGATTCATGACCGCAGTGTCCCAGTACGTCCAGTGTTTGGCCTTGTGCGCATGAGTTTGGCCATGTCCGAGCAGCTCAATGGCGACGAGGTTCATAACATCGGTCAGCTCTTTGGTCTTGAAAGTCTCGGCATAGAGCTCTGATGATGTGGTAAAAGAATTGACAAGGAGTAAGGTTGGCTTTGACTTGTCGATAGGTCCAGATGTTTGGTATGCGGCGGTAATGCCACCGAGATGCGGGACGTCGACCGTTTTTGTGTTCGGCATTTCGAAGTCTGTTTACGAAATGCTGATGTTTCCATTCTCGAGTGATGTTCTATTATTGCCAATTTGTTTGTTGTCGGCTACTGGCCAGATGTGACGTGGGTGCGGGGAAGGAGGGGCTGGGGTAGGATCGACAGAGCTAAAACGTCCTGCTAGCACATCACGTACTGCCTCTGGAGCATACGTGGTAAATAGCACGGTTGATTGTTCTGATGTTCTGGTGAATAAGCGTCAATTCATTTGTTACCCAGTGTTGTGCTTAAGCTGATTCTCTCCACTCCGACAGCTCGCCCCTTGGGAAGCTTTCGCTTTCTGGGAGAAGCACGAAAGCGCTCGACATTCTTCAACTATCAACTCTAGCTTTCAGTGTCTCCTAAAGGTTGACACAGTAGATAGGAGTGTCTTCGTCTCATTTCTTAAAGAGCTCGTCTATGCTCATACCACCGCGTTGGGTCGACGCGCTGTACTGCTCGGCAGTCAAGTGTATAGGCACACCTTTTCTCTTTGCAATTTCCAGATCCTCCAACTCATCAATGTCGAGCAAGAGACGTCGACACATGCAGCATCGCACCTGTACCTCGCCATTATCTCTGCTGTTGACGAACCATTGCTTGAGGCATACAAAGTGGTAGAGATGGTTGCAAAGCGTCGTCGCGATGCATGGTTGATCTAGAAAACTGTCCAGACAGATCGGACACTCGTCGTTGGGTTGTGGACTAGAAACGATCCTGGTACATTCTTCGAGCCAGGCGTCCTCGTAGGTAGGCAAGTACGAGAAGTACAGATCGAGGCGCGGGTCGTCGATGCTGTAGCGCAAGTCGCCATCGACCGTCCACAAGTACCAGTGGGGGCGGAGGACTGGGTCATGAAGCCGATGCAAGAGTATATGGCGTTCTACTGGGGCTGTTGAAGCGATCTGGGCGGATCCATCTTCTTCTTCTTCATCATCGTCATCAGTTGCCAGCCAGCCTCGACTCAAGTCGACCTCGCCAGGAGCCTGCAGGAGCAGGCCGTGACCGATACGTGCACCGACATAGGGTAGTCTCTCGAGACACTACAGGTCGAAACCTTGCTCAGTGCTCTCTTGACATTGCCAGAGAGATCGGCGTCAGGATGGGTCGCAGCTCGCATTATCCAGCGGTACGTAAAGAACATCCAAAGAGACTCCACCGGGCCAAGGGCTGACAGTACCATACTCTCGATGATCATCCAGTTGCCCAGATAGTTCGTCTCTGCTAAGGCATGGCGTACGCGTTGCGAGTAGGAAGAGAAAGGGCTTTCCACAAGGCAGATGTGCAAGCGCTCGCTTTCTGTAATCAGAGCTTCCAGAGATCTGACCAACTCGTCCTTGACTAGCTGGCTTTCTACCACATTCGAGGCCAGGTGAAGATAAGCTGTAATAGCCCAGACAATGTTCTTGTCGTCTTCGCTTGTCCAAGCGGTGCCATCAGAGGGGTGAAGTGTCGCGAGTGTCCGTGTCAGGTCTGACCAAATGCCCAAGTCTCCGATGATTCTCTCACTCCGCTGCATGCCGTAGTTACTCTTCATCGCTTCATCGACTTGTGGTCGTGGCGTAAGGAAGTCGCGCATAGCATCGAACAGCGCGTTCTCAGGAAGGCTTCCAGAACGACTCGCACATCGCAGCAGCCAGTCCTTGATCTCCAGCAACAATTTCGTCCTGCGTTCTTCGAAAAACTCCGACGTTTGATCACTCTCGCAAATGTTCTCCACGTTCACCTGCCTTACCGTCTTCCCGATGCTTTTGTAAGCCGCCGAAGTGTCCGCTTTCTGCAGAACCATCCTTACTTCTTCCGAAATGGGAATGATGGCTAACTTAGTCGAAAGAATGCAAAGTGATTCTCCGTTGCGCGCGCATGAGTGTTGAAGTCGAGGTGTCGTGAGTACAACGCATCGTGTACCATGGTTTTGTATATATCCAAAGCGAAAGCCGTGAGGACTTCGTCCACTTTGGTGGGGCGCTGGCGAAAGGGCTTGATCGCTTCGTGGGGGCATTTGATCGGCTGTGTCGGGGACATGCTCCAGTCGATACATGGCGGGCCTGTATCGGCAGCGTATAGAGGCGCAGGCATTTTGCGTATTTTCGGCATGTCGCGCGGTGGTGTTCGAAAAGAACACTCACCAACAGTCATGATTAATGGGAAATGAGTCAATACATTAGTGCGTGTGCGGGAAGTAGACTTGTTCACTTTCACTTCACTCCATGAATGCAGTCCACTCGCTCCAAATACTGTCAGTACTCATTCCTCAACCTCCTTCCTCACATCCTTTCCCTCCCCAACCCCCTCCCCCCTCAACCTATCCATCTCCCCCAACACCAGTCTTATAGACTTCATCAACTCCCTATGTTCATCCAACAGCGTAAAAAAGACTTTAGCCTGCCACCGATGCAAGAAAATATACGCACACGCAACGTCCGGCTCGTAGCGCTCGTGAATCTGGTCGAGCTGGTAGGTCGAGAGGGCGGGTTGGGGTTGAGGGGTGTGTGGCGTGCTGCTGTTGATGGGGATGCATTCGGGCATGAGCATGATTGTATGTTGGGTATGTGATGTAGTTTTGGAACGGGAAAAGGGGTGTAAAAGGAGGAAGAGGGAGAGGGTGAGGGAGAGGGTGAGGGAGAGGAAGGGATCGGGATAAATGTGCTGGCATGTGGTGATGTGGGTGTACATCAAGGGCTATGTGATGCGGTCGCGTCACAGCAGTCCACGAAGGACAGTGACAGGTGGCGTAGCATGAAATGAGAAGGCATGGACCGGTGACTTTCGCGTATCGACTTCTTTTTGCATTGTTTTGTCGACTTAGTATGTTCCCTTCCATTCTCCCTCCCTCTTCATCTCCGACGACCCAATCACACCGGCAAGGAAAGATGCAGCTGTCGTATCGACTTCAATGAACGCCGCCAGCGCCATGCCATGCGCAGCCCAAATAAAAAAAAAGAACGCAAAAGGAACAACTTTAGGAATCAGACGACTGCTGAGAAGCATGCCTCATATACGGTCTGTGCCGCCGAATCGACGCCATGGCAGAAACATATAGTGGCGTATCATCCGTCCTAGACACGCATGAGCACTACAAAACAAAGAAGAAATATGTAGGAATGTATATATGGAGCGGAAGGGATGGTGGTGATGCCGGTGCTGGAGGTTCTACCTCGCTACGCGGTGAATCAACCTGTGAAGTGTCAGTCCAAACTTCGAATCCAAATCGCAGATGGCCAAAAGAAGGTAGACGTGTGGGAAAAAGGTGCGAGGGACGTACCTCAGAGTACTAATCGTAAAAGTGGTCAGCCACGCCATGAGCGCGATCAGAAGCGTCGCGGTCAGCGCCTTCTGCCTCGTACAGATACTCGCCTCGAAATTACAATATTCTCTGGCGGCTATATCAGACGAGTCTTTGCAGGCCCACTTCTCGTCGGTCAGCGCCTGGAACGCCAGACTCAGGTTCGCGCTCTCAAACACAATGAAGGCGAGGTCCAGAAAAATGAGCGACATCTTGGCGTTGTGTGAGCGCAGACCGAGCGGCTTGGAGGTGTACTCGTCGTAGGTGATGTAGACGGTGTACAGGATGGCAATGACGTCGACGATGATGGCCATCCAGGTGGAGCTGTTGTTGTCACAGCCAGCTGAATTTGAGTGGTGGAATATAGCGCCTGCGAGGGACAGGGCCAATATGCTGAATATGAGCACGATCATGCGGATGAAGGCGGGCACCATGGGGTGGTTCATGATAGTTCTGTGGAAGCGCATGAGTTTCCGGCGCCGTTTTGCGGGACTGAACAGCCAGAAGCCTTTCAAGTGCTCGTCGTCTTTTTCCTCGTCGATGGGCTGCCACGGCGTCTCCAGATCGGGCATGTTCTCCTTCATCCAGTCGTCGTCGACAATCTGGCCGCGCGAGTCGACGGGACGCTCGCCATGGTCGCCGTGGTCGCCAAAGTGGGTGCTCGAATGGGCGAAGGCCTTCCATTTCAGGGCGCTGTCGCTCATGGGCGTGGTGAGGGTCACGGGGGCGCCTTCGCGGGCGTGGTCGAACTTGCGGCCGGGGACGCTGGACTTGGGCGTGGGCATGTAGTTGTGGCACGGGTGGCGGACCGAGGTGGGTGTGCGCGGGAGGAGGAGGGACGTTGGATCGATGGTGTCATCGTCGTCGTCGGCTGCGGCAGACTGCACCCACGCTAGGGGGTTGTCAGTATGGCTATCCAACTCTTCGAAGATTCACGGTCAAGACTTACGTGGGAGTGTCCGGGCCGCTCGCTGCCTCTCCTTATTCTCCGCGTGGAGGGTCCGGCTCGACGACGCCACCGTGTGCGGCGTGCTCGACACAGACTGGCTGTGGCTCTTGCGGACGGCGCCGCCTTCACTCTGGCTGCCCGAGTTGCCCGACACGGCGCTCACTCTGCTCTGCGGGCGCTGCTGCGACGTCACCGACGAGGCGGTGGGCGGCGGGCGGTTGCTGTTGGTGCTGGAGACGGAGGGGTGGTGCTGTTCCCTCCCCTGTGCGGCGTCTGGACTGAGGAAGGGGGCAGTTGTGGTGCCATGGTTGCTGCTGCGTCTGCGCTCGCCCATGGGCTTGCTGGTCATCGCTGGCGGATGGAAGTCTACCGTCTAGTAGGGACCGCCCCGTCGCAGCAGAAGGTGTCCTCTGCTTGGCGTTGACTGCGTGATTACGTGGGCGCGAAGTAGACGATGCGCGACGACGGCATGCCGGTGTTGGAGTGTAGGGTTCCCCGGGTAGATACGCGTGATATGGGTCTCGCGGTATGGAGTGTCGTAGGAGTGCTGTGGGGTTGGGCTGTCGTGTAGTGTACCAAGTAGAACGAGCACGGGCGTCTTGTTTCGTGGAAGCGTGGTTCGTGGTTGGGGGAGATGAGATTGCCTGGACTGATGATCTACAAAACAGGCATCTGCCCAACACGCTCGAAAAGCTCCGTCCAACGTCATCACCGCGAGCTTAGCCTACAACCATGCAATTTCGACCTTCACACACCGCAATCACACACCATCACTCCATCTGCGCCATGTTACACACGCTACAATAATCTGAGACACACGCGCCACCGCGCGCCAACCCCCAAGCCACTACCACCCACACCATGCGCCTCTTCCTGCTCCCCATCTCGACGCGCCGCTCCCTCATCTACTGCGAAACCATCCACCAAAAAGCCCCCGCCGACCGCTCCTACCTCGACAAAGCAACCCTCAAAGCGAGCGAGACATGGGTTGCCTGGGAAAAAGACACAAAGGCCATCTGGGACTGGAAGAAGAAAGTCACCTTCTACGGCAACTCGGCCCTCAAGCGCATACCCTACGAAGAATGGGGCCTCAAGACACTCCCCGCATTATCAGCCGCACGGAAACAGTCGATAATAGACGGCAAGGAGAAATATGAGGTCATGTTCCCGGGCAGATATCTGTCTCCGCAGAAACTACCGGGCATACTTGAGAAACTGGCAAAAGAAAGACAAACGATGCACAGAAGCAAACTACTCTGGAGTATCGTCATCATGCCCTTCACCGCGCCCTTCATGCTCATACCCGTCATACCGAACCTGCCCTTCTTCTACGTCCTGTACCGCGCCTACTCGCACTGGAAAGCCCTCTCCGGCTCGCGCCACCTCGAGTTCCTGCTCAAACACAATCTGCCGACGCCGAAGCCCTCAGCCATCCTAGATGAAGTTTACACCGCGGGTCTCATGTACCCGACCCGCGCATTGTCTCGCGCTGCACCGCGACCCACGGAACAACAGGCCGATGAGGTCGCGAGCGTCGTCAGTCGGCAGACAAATAATGATACGGAAGACGTGATGGTGCTGCAAAAGTGGAACGGGAAACTGATTGCCGAACAGTTTGAGTTGCCGGATATGGAGGTTGAGATTGAGAGGGCGGTCGAGCAGGTGGAGAGTGCGATCAAAAGTAAGGAAAAGTTGATGGAGGAGAAGTTGGAGCTGGAGAAGGCGACGGGAAAGGAGGGAGAGAGGGCCAAGGATCGACTGCCGGAACATATCACAGAGAAGATACATGCCGAGGCGGAGCATGTGGCGGACATGGCGAAGGTGCAGGGCAAGGCGAAGAGTTAGTGTTTTGGTTGGAGCGGGTTGAGACGGATTGTATGATATTATGAGCGATGCTGGGATGGAAACATGTACGTGAAGTTGGTGCATGTATGCTTGTATACCCTCACATAGACATGGAAGATAATGTACAAGATCAAGTCTTCGGAGGCATTTGCTTGTGTCACGTAAGAGCTTGGAACACCTCAACTTACTATCAAGCGTCCATTTGATACTCCGCAAGGTACTGAAGATAGACAGGCTATCGTATGACATACCTCATCTCGAGCGCTGTCCTGATCCCGCTCGTGCATAGTCTGGATGTGCTTCTCCTCCAACCTCGCATCAAACGCCATTCACCTCTCGTCTCAACCTCCCCCATGCCATCCCATACTCTCACAGCTCACTCTTCTCCTTCACCTTCTCATTACTCCACAACGCCGGTCCATCCTCCCCGTAAATCGGATCCTTCTCAAGCCACTCCACATTTGCCACTGCTTTCATCTTATCCTCCTCCCCACTCTTCCCATAGCACATATCCCACCCACACCCCACGGGATACCCACCCACCATCTCAAACCCGCCATCCACATCCTCCAACAACCTATGCGCCACGCCCGCCGGGACAAGCATCGCATCACCAGCCTTGACTTCCGTCTCCACTTTTCCAGGATTCTTCTCGCCACCGAATAGTAGTTTGGCGCGGCCCGCGACTACGCAGAGTACTTCGTGCGTCGTGCTGTGGTAGTGCGTTGTCGTGTACATGGTGTAGCGCCATTGTGGGGTGATGCTGTTCTTGGTGAGGAGGGTTTCGATGGCTGAGGGTGGGGTGGATGGGGGGTAGGCGGCGTGGTAGATTATGAGGGGGTGCGAATGTGGGGTGGTGTTTGGGAGGAAGGCGTGGGATGGGATGAGGTGGGTTGAGATCTTGAGGGAGGCGAGGGGGGTTAGGGGGATTGGGGAGGGCATGGTTTGGGGGAGGTTGGAATGGGTAGAAGGATATAGCAGTATCTGGCTGATGTGAATGCGGATATGCGGTGCTCAAGTCAAAGAGCAGGTCGCTGGAGGGTATGAAGAAAGGGAAAGAAGCGAAAGAGATGAAGTCAGAATAGAGTCAACAACGTGGACGTTGAACATGATGTCTCGGAACCCTGCAGCGCTTCTCGAGTGATAGCGAGACTACGTCATCGAGCTCATGATTCAGTCTTACAGTCGAAGAAGCGTAGGAATCCTCTATCCTCTATGATATGGCATATGAGGCTCGTTCCTTGCAGCAATGCAGGCGTTGTCGGTGGTCGAGGCTGGTAGCGCGAGGCTGCAGTGAATGCATCGATGCACCTTCCCCGCAAGGTGCAAGCGCCATGTTGCCGCCTGGTCCATGTGAATCACCAAAACCTCGCCGCCCGCATTTCACCCACCTTCACCTTATTCACTTGTCCACCCGCTTCCTCGCCGCCCGCAACTCCCTGCGCACACGCTAAGAGTCTCGAAAGCCCGGTCCCGCCCTCCGTAAATACTGCGCCCGCCAACGCTTCTTCCCACATTGCCGTACATCCCCAACTACCTCGCACCTGCGCAACCACAACCACGACCCCAGACCACACGCACCTGCCGCAGACGATCACCGCAGACCCAGACCTCTCCCTCCCCGCAGCGCCGAAGAAATAGGCTTTCTCTCGCGCAAGAAGTCGCTCCCGAAAAGTGCCCCAGAGCACGCGACGACTCTCACAATGGCCTCCGCAGCCGCGACAGCATCCACGATGCCGCCCGTCCCAGCGAAAGACGATGTCAATGCCACGTGAGTACACCGTTCCCCCCATACTCTGCCGCAACACTAACCCTCAACAGATGGAAATACCTCGAGGCGGGCGTCGACAAAATCATGACCAACCTGCGCGGCGGCATGGACATGAAGACATACATGGGCCTCTACACCGCCATCCACAACTTCTGCACCGCCCAAAAGGCTGTCGCCGGTTCCTCATTTCACGCCGCCAATAACCGCGGCGGCGCGCATCTGCTCGGCGAGGACCTCTACCAGCACCTCATCGAATACCTCAAGACCCACCTGAAGGACGTGCAGGAGGAGTCGCGGCAGCATGTCGACGAGGCGCTTCTCACCTTCTACATCAAGGAGTGGAACCGCTACACCACCGCCGGCCAGTACAACAACCACTTGTTTCGCTACCTGAACCGCCACTGGGTGAAGCGCGAGATGGACGAGGGCAAGAAGCACATCTACGACATCTACACCCTGCATCTCGTTCGCTGGAAGGAGGACATGTTCGGTGGGACCCAGGAGAGCGTCATGCGTAGCGTGCTGAAGCTCGTGGAGAAGCAGCGCAACGGCGAGACCATCGAGCAGTCGCAGATCAAGTCCGTCGTCGACTCGTTCGTCTCGCTGGGTCTGGACGAGGCCGACAGCTCAAAGTCCACGCTCGACGTCTACAAGGAGTTCTTCGAGAAGCCATTCTTGGCAGCCACTGCGGAATACTACGACAACGAGTCCAAGCAGTTCCTGGCGGAGAACAGCGTCGTCGAATACATGAAGAAGGCGGAGGCCCGTCTCGACGAGGAGAAGGAGCGTGTGCCGCTGTACCTCCTCAACGAGATCATGTCCCCGCTTATGCGATGCTGCGAGCAGGCCCTGATCACCAACCACTCACAAGCTCTGCGCGAGGAGTTCCAGATTCTCCTTGACCACGACAAGATCGAAGATCTCGGCCGCATGTACAAGCTGCTAGCGCGCATTCCAGAAGGCTTGGACCCTCTCCGCGGTCGCTTTGAGACCCACGTCCGCAAGGCTGGTCTGGCTGCCGTCGACAAGATCGCGCAGGAGGGTGACAACCTGGAACCCAAGGTCTACGTCGAGGCGCTGCTGGAAGTCCACACCCAGTACCAGGATCTTGTCAACAAGGCCTTCAACGGCGAGTCGGAGTTCGTCCGATCGCTCGACAATGCTTGCCGCGAGTTCGTCAACCGCAACAAAATCTGCAAGTCTGGCTCGAACAAGTCGCCCGAACTTCTGGCCAAGTACACCGATACTCTGCTGAAGCGATCGAGCGCCAAGATGAGCGAAGAGGACGACATGGAGAAGCTGCTCACGCAGATCATGACCGTCTTCAAGTACATCGAGGACAAGGACGTCTTTCAGAAGTTCTACTCCCGCATGTTGGCGAAGCGTCTGGTTCAGACCACTTCGGCCTCTGACGATGCGGAGACGAGCATGATCTCAAAGCTCAAGGAGGCTTGCGGTTTCGAATACACCAACAAGCTCCAGCGCATGTTCCAAGACATGCAGATTTCCAAGGATCTCAACTCCGCGTACAAGGACTGGCAATCTAACAACCTGGACGACGCCGACTTGAAGACTAGCATTGACGCGAGCTATCACATCCTGGGTACCGGTTTCTGGCCGCTGAACCCACCTACCACACCCTTCACACCCCCGCAACTCATCGTCGCCACCTACGACCGTTTCTCGCGCTTCTACAACCACAAACATCAGGGTCGCAAGCTGACATGGTTGTGGCAGCTGTGCAAGGGTGAAGTCAAGGCCAACTACAGCAAGGTCGCCCAGTCCAAGGCGTCGCCTACATTCCAGGTCTCAACGTACCAGATGGCTATCTTGCTGCTCTTCAACGACAGCGACACCGTCTCTTACGACGAGATCGCAGAGGCCACCAAGCTCAACAAGGAGACTCTGGATCCTAGCCTAGGCGTCTTCCTCAAAGCCAAGATCCTCATTGCACAGCCGGAGGGTGGCAAGCTGGAGTCGGGTACCACGTACAAGCTCAACCTCACTTACAAGACGAAGAAGGCCAAGATGAACTTGAACATCGGTATCAAGTCGGAGCAGAAGGCCGAGGCCGAGGACACGCACAAGACCATTGAGGAGGACCGCAAGCTGCTTATGCAGGTATGTACCACCATCCAACCCCCGATAACTAAGAATACTGCTAACATCATCACAGTCTGCCATCGTGCGCATCATGAAGTCCCGCAAGAAGATGAAGCACCAGCAACTCGTCTCCGAGACCATCCAGCAGATCAAGAACCGCTTTATGCCCCGTATTCCCGACATCAAGAAATGCATAGACATCCTGCTGGAGAAGGAGTACCTGGAGCGTCTGGAGGGCGACGAGCTCGGCTACCTCGCGTAAGCGCGTCTCGGCTCTGGTCTTTTGTCTTTTCGCTCCGCGCCCGGTTCGTTGAGTAACGAGTAATGCATTGCTGATCCCCTACTTTTCCTAGTGTTGTGGGGATGGGACGTAAACATGGCGTTCACGGGTTATTCTCATGGGATGGATGGTTTCCTTTACGGCATTTGGTATTTGGCGCCGATGAGCGCATAGATGGGAGGGTTATGGAATCCTTCAAAAGAAGTCGCGTAGGTGGCTTGACATTTGTACGTTTCAAGGAAGAAAGATTATATTCTTGCATGCGCTGTCTTTATGATTATGCTTTATCTCTCGTCATGTGCATCCGGCGAACGATGTCCGATTGAAGTCAACTAAGCTTCAAATCACCTCTTTTTGTCAACGATACTTCGTGGGATTAATGGTTTGACACTGACGTGTAGACACAACCTTCGTCCGTCCCACTGCCTTTATCCCCTCTTCCCTCTTCACACCCCACCATCTTCCTCCACCTACCCTTTCCCATACCATCATCAATCCATCAAACCTATCATGGGCTCTCTCCAATCCACGCTCACTAATTTACCCTCCATGCGCAAACCCAATTCCGTTGCAGATCTCACTG
>Ga0265780_10000892_pt1 | contig 44105 bp, 44 predicted proteins | sample P1T30metagenome_FD_192432 | JGI IMG/M metagenome (GOLD analysis project Ga0265780, IMG submission 192432) | Plant litter microbial communities from East Loma Ridge, Irvine, California - P1 T30 | ecosystem: Environmental > Terrestrial > Plant litter > Unclassified | place: USA: California...
TCTATCACTGTCAACCAGCGGTGATCCCCGAGTGGGATATCTGCAGCAAGCGTAAAACCAAGTATCTGCGTGTAGAAGTCCAACGCCTGCTGTTGATCGTTCACGAAGATGCTGACGGTCTGAAGCTTCATGATTCCACCTTTCCTTGAGACCACCTCTCGGTGATCTGTGTCAGTGGTGCCGTATTGATGCTGTGGATTTTGTAGCGACCACGTCGTTGCGTACGCACAAGATCTGCCTCCTCAAGAATGCCCAGGTGCTGGGACACCGCTTGCCGGGATGGTGTGCGATCGTGGTTCATCGCAAGGCGAGTGCAGAGCTCGAACAGCGTCTGCTCATCCCGGATCAGGAGCTCGTCGAGAAGAACCCTTCGCGTTTCATCTGCTAGGGCCTTGAAGACGTCAGACACATGCTCAAAATAGGCAAGCATTTACTTGCATGTCAAGATATGGACGACCCGGTCCAGCACAAAGCCCCGGGCACTTAGAAGGTTCGCGGCGCAGCGGGTAGAAGAAGCCGAGAACCCTGGCCCGGGTCCAATAGGGCGTTGGCCCGCTCCTGGTGGTTCGCCTGCTTGGTCCCGTCCATCTTCTCCAGCAGGGACACCACCATGCGGGCCCGTGGGTTGGCTTCAAAGACTTCTCGATGATCTGCGATGAAGCTCCAGTAGAGCCCGTCCCAGTCAGCGGCCCAGTCTCCGGTGGGGAGATCTGACATCTTGCGCAGGTAGTTGCTGCCGGAGACATAGGGCTTGGTGGTGATCGCCTCCCCGGCGGCGAACTGGCTCATGGCGTATACATTGGGCACCATCACCCAGTCATAGGCGTCGATGAACATCTCCATGAACCACTCGTAGACGGAATCAGGGTGGATCCGAAGCATCGACATCGCGTTGCCCAGCACCATCAACCGCTCGATGTGATGGGCGTACCCAGTGGCCAAAACCCTGGAGATGACCTGGTCCACCGGAGCCAGACCGGTGCTGGCGTGCCACCAGCCCTCACCGAGCGCATTGCGATGATCAAGTCGGTTGGAACTGCGCAGCTGACGGCCACGGGTGCGGTAGGTGGCGCGCATGTACTCCCGCCAGCCGATGATCTGGCGGATGAACCCTTCGACTGAGGCGAACGGGGTGTCCTCGTCGGCGGCATCGAGCACGGCCTGCAACACTTCACGCGGGTCCAAGAGCCCGATGTTCAGCGCCGGGGTCAAGAGGCTATGCGCAATGAAGGGGTGCTCGGTGGAGATGGCATCTTCGTAGGGACCGAAGTCATGCAGACGTTCCCGGACGAATTCCTGTAGGTGCGCGCGGGCTTCCTCTGCGCTGGTGGGCCAGGCGAACAGGGCCGGGTCGCCGGGGGCCTCCGGGAATTCTTCAGCGACCCATTCGATGGCACGCTCGAGGTCACCCGCGCCGTCCTCGTCCGGTCCGCGCTGCGAAGTCTGGGAGTCTTTGGACTTCCAGGAATCCGGCGACTCCCCCGCGTCCCCCATCAGCGAGTCCAGGTCAAAGGTTCCCTCGCGCTGCAAGATGGGATGTCCGGCGAAACGACTCACCGGCGGCGGGGTGTATCCGCGCGGCAGCTTCTTACGGTTCTCCGCGTCAAAGGACCATTTCCCGCCCAGCGGTTGACCGTCCGCGTCCAGCAGCAGGTTGAGCCGGCGCCGCTGGTAGACGTAGAACTCGTGCATGCGGGAATCGTGCTGGGCGAACCACTGATCGATCTGCTCCCGGCTGGTCAGAAAGTTCGGGGTCTCCAATACGTCCCGCTCGGTCATGGCGTATCCGCCCTGCGCCAGGGCTGCGATGAGATCCCGCTCCAGCCAGTCATCGACCACGTCGAACCAGGTCACCGTCTCCGGTGCCAGGCTGGCGGTCAGCTCTGCAAGCTGGTCCGCAGAGCTGCGCTCCGCGTCGCTGCGAAGGACCTCCACCCGGTGACCCTGCTCGCGCAGTCTCCGCGCGAACCGGTCCATGGAGACGCGATGCAGCACCAGCTTCTGCGCGTGGAACGAGTATTGCCGGAAGAGCAGGTCATGCTCGACGAGCACGAAGACTGTGTGCTCAGGTGTCTCAAGCTGCTGGTCGAAGAGCTGATGCGGCATCACCAGGCGCAGCGCCGGAGATGGTGTCATGACGTCACCCTCATCGCGCCACCCGCAACGGCACTCTTTCCTGAGCCTGCACACTCTGCTGGAGTGGCAGCGAGCCCGGGCATCACGCTGGGAGCAGGTCGGTCAGCGTCCGCGCGGCACGATCCCCGGAGACCAGCGCACCCTGGATCGACCCGTTGTCTCGGTGGTCCCCGGCCACCAGCACCCGGTCGCTGAGCTGTTGCGGGCGGCGGTCCTTCATCGGGGGATGCTGCGCGGGAAGGGTATGCGGAACCACGTGGTGGATCAGCAGCTCCCAGTCGGCGGTGGAGGTTTGGTAGAGCCGTTCCAGGTTCCGGCGCAGCTCGGTTTCACTGGCCGTCCCGTCGGGACGGTCCAGCAACGTGGTCGCCTGGATCAGGTGCTGACCGGCAGGCGCGTAGGAGGGCGCAGCCTCGGAGACCACCGCGGTGTTCCAGATGGGACCCGCGGGCCCTCCGCCGGGGCGGGAGGCGTCGAGCATCAAGAACGGGCTCTTCTGCGGTGATTCCGGAGCGCGGAACCACCAGGTGGTCAGTCCGTGGGTTTCCGGGTCTGGGGTCCCGAGGATGTCTCCGGTCAGATCCCGGGTCAGCTCGCCGGTGACCTCGCTCAGGTGCTGAGGTCCCACGGCGACGACTGCTGCACGTGCCCGAAGCGAGCCGTGATCCGTGGTGATCTCGACGCCGCTGCGGGTTTCCCGGATGCCCCGTGCCGGGGTCTCGAGCCGCACCGCGTCGCTGAGCCAGGAGGCCATCTGCTCCGGCAGCGCCTGCATCCCCTCCTCGGGCAGACCAGGCGTCCCGAGGGCGAAATAGCGCACCAGCATGCGCACGTAGTTGGCTGAACTCTCCCCGGTGCTGTCTGCCAGTACTCCGGCGAGGAAGGTGTCCAGGACATCCCGGCGCAGCGGACCGGTAAGTCCTGCCGCCTCGAAGGAGGCCGCCAGCGTGTCGTCCCTCGCCGCCTGCTCAGCAGCGCCAGCGGCATCACCCGCAGCACCAGATTTCAGCAGCGTGGGCCCGATCCACCGAGCCAGCGCCAGCAGATCGGCAAGTGGAGCGTGCTTGCTGGTCAGTGTGGCAAGGGTATGTTGCGGGTGGCGCAGCGGGTTGGCCAGCGTGGTGGTGTTCTCGCCGTCGCGGATGATCGCGCCTGCGCCGAAACGCTGAAGACGCAGGGAGTCCACGTCGATCCAGTCCTGCACCGCGGAATAGGCAGGGTTCAGCACCTGGAAGCCACGATCGCAGCGGAATCCGTCCACGACGTCTGTGCGGACCCGGCCACCCACGGCGTCGCCTGCTTCGAGCACAATCACACTGTGACCCTCACGCTGGAGTCGGCGTGCGCACTGGAGACCCGCGAGCCCGGCCCCAATGACTATGACGTCTGTGTCCATGATGCTCCCTTACGTGGCGTGGTGGTCATTCTCAGCGGCCGCTGCATACCATCTCGGTCTTCACGGATGGAGATCACGACGACGAGGCCCGCGCACAACGCACCAGCCCCACCGGCCGCCATGTCACCGATCGTGTCGACATAACCGATCGAGATGCCCTGGGTGATGTAGAGGTAGCCAAGCCACTCTACGAGCTCCCAGATAGCACTGAGCCCCAGGCCCAGCGCGAAGGTGAGCGCCACCCCGAAGATCCTGCTTCCCAGGCTAGCGCGTGGGTCGGACACGAGCTGAGCCCGGATCGCCAGCACGTAGAGCCCCACGGCGAGGACTCCCGTGGCCATGAAATGCACGACGAGATCCCATCCGGGAACGCTGGTGTAGAGGTCGAAGACGTTGCTCCACGCTGCGATCAGCAGGGTGACCGAAAGCGTGATGTCAGCACCGGCGCGCACCGCGAGGAAGCGAGGGGCGAAGAGTCCCGGCAGCGCGAACGCGATGATGCCAGCGTCTGTCAGCTCGGCGAACAGCACGGCGAGCACCACGCTGAGAACGCCGAGAGCCCGGATGACATCCGCGGTGATCTCGGCCTTGCTCTGTGGAGCGCGGAGGAAGTTTTCGATCACGCGGAACTGCCTTTCTCGGGGAAGCGGATCACGGCCTGGACCGGCAGATGATCCGAGGCCCAACCGCCGAGGTGGCGGTGGGCGTTGATCGCCGTGCGGAGGATCTCGATCCTGGGTGATGTCAGGATCCAGTCGATCCGCGCGCGGTCGGGACGGGGTTCTCTGTAGTTCGCGTAGGTGCCCCATTTTGGGGTGATGTGCCGAGGTGATGACCTCCAGGAGTCTGCGAGCGCATCCCCACGGAGGAGTTCGGCCAGGGAGTCGCTGGTGCCGCTGGCATTGAAGTCACCGGTGAGCAGCACGGGCGCTGGGCTCTTGGCTGCGAGCTCGCGCATCCGTTGCGCAGAGCGCAGCCGGGACTTGGCCGAGAGGTGATCCAGATGCGTGTTGAGCATCAGGAACGTCGCGGAGGTCTGCAGATCGCGGAACTGAGCAGTGACCAGCACCCGTGGGATCAGGTTGCCCCAGGACCGCGATCCGGGCCGGTGCGGGGTCTCCGAGAGCGCGCTCTGCTCCCAGTCCAGAAGTTCGAAACGGTCAGCATCGTAGAAGATCGGACTGGCTTCACCCTCACCTCGGGCGCCGCGACCGTGTCCGATGAACCGGTACGAACCACCGAGACACTCCTGCAGGAACGTGGCCTGCTCCCCCAGTGCCTCCTGGACCCCGAGCAGCGCAGGCCGCTCGGCCTGCAGAAGTGCCCGGACACGAGGCGCGCGACGCGTCCAGTGATCGACCAGCCGTGGATGCGGCGGGCCGGTCTTGCGGCGAATATTCCAGCTCATCACGTGGACGTCAGGTGCGGCCACCGCGCCGATGAGAGCAACATCCTGGGAGGCGTGGCTGGTTTCAGGTTCAGGAGTCCGCATGAGCCGCACCTTCCAGCACTGCTGGGCTGCTTCGTCGGAAATCCCGGATGCGCTGCCACCGGTACGGAGGAAACTCTTCCGGCCAGTGCAGCGTGATCGTCCTGAATCCGCGGTCCATCCGGCGTCGAAACGCCTGCGCGTCCTTGAAGGGTCGCATCGACATGCCCATCGGGGAGCCACGCAGGTAACCAAGGCGGTGGCGTTTCCCGATGTGGAAGGAGAGATCCATATCGTCGTGGATCTCCGGGTCATCCCGATGCACGTCTGCGCGCACCTCACGCCACACCTGCTGGCGCATGGCGAGGTTGGACCCGAAGAGCGGAATATGTCCCAGCGCAGGCAAGGAGCAGTAGATATAGGCGAAAAGATAGGCAGCCGCCAAGGGCCTGCGCAGCAGTCTCGGCCCGTCGATGAACCGTGCCGGTCCGGTCAGCGCTGCCACCTCTGGGCGGGCTTCAAAAGCTGTGAGCACTTCCTGGATCCACGTAGCCGGGGGGACACAGTCTGCATCGAGGCGCAGGATGAGATCTCCGGAGGAGGCGTCATAACCGGTGGCACTTGCCGCCGGTATACCTGGTTCTGGGCAGCTCACCACGGTGGCGCCGGCTGCCTTCGCCACGGCGGCAGAGTCGTCTGCGGAGGCATTGTCCACCACCACGATCTCGTCGGCGGCTCTCGTCTGCGCGGCCAGGGCGGCGAGGCAGACAGCAAGCTCTGCGCTGTCGTCCTTGACGGGGATGACGACCGAGATGGTCACCGGGTCGATGGACATGATCATGTCCTCGTCATCGGTTCGCATATCGGCCCCAGCTCTGTAGATCTTCAACTGACACCGCCAAGAAACTTCATGGCGGAGTCTCATGTACTCAGCAGCTAGATGCTCTAGCCTTCTGATTCTACTTCTCCACGGTGTTCAGCCGGGAGTGACCCTCGCACTATGTCCTGGGGCGGGGATCTCGATGGATAGGATGCTAATCAACTGCCGCTCAGCTCCTGGGCGACGACTTATGAGCTTCCACGATCGGATGTCGAGATGAGCTTCGGTGCAATAGCAGTTGACGCCCCGCCGCTGGACAGCGCCGCAATCCTGAAGCAACGCTGGAGTGACGTCGCATTCCTGCACTGGAAGGTCGACCCCCGCGTCGTCGAACCGTATATGCCGCCGGGCTGCTCCCCTGACGTCATAGACGGCAACACGTGGGTGGGGCTCATTGCTTTCCAGATGTCCAAGAGCTCATTCTTCGGCGGCCCGGCAATCCCCTGGCTCGGTGACTTTCCCGAGGTCAACGTGCGGCTCTACTCCATCGACAGCAACGGGCACCGCGGCGTGGTGTTCCTCAGTCTCGAGGCCTCACACCTGATGCCCGTGCTCGTCGCCCGCGGTGCCTTCGGGCTGAAGTATCAGTGGGCCAAGATGACGCGCACCCACGACGACGGCGAGCTCGCCTACCGCACCACACGCCATGGCCACCCTGAAGCAGCCGCAGAGATCACCGTGCGTCCCAGCCCGGATCTAGAGGCTGACGCTGCGCTTGCTGAGGATCCCGTGGCGCAGTTCTTGACCGCCCGCTGGGGTTTCCACGAGCGCCACCTGGGTCACACCATCTACTGCCGCAACCACCATGGACCCTGGCCGCTCCAGCACGCTGAGCTCGTGCACCTCAATGACGGTCTGCTGGCGGCTGCCGGTTTCGACGGCCTCGCGGATCGGGCTCCGGATTCGGTGCTCTACGCCTCCGAAGTCACCACCGTGTTCGCCGCTCCACAGCGCCGCAATCGGGTGGGATAGCTCGGTCGACTGCGGCACAATGGCCGGTGTGGATAGCCTGCACATCACCCCCGGACCGGGGGCGCCACATGGCCTGACGGTCCCCGCACGGGAACTCCTCGAGCAGTTCTCCCACGCCTCCGGACCGGGCGGTCAGGGAGTGAACACCACCGATTCCCGCGTCCAGCTCAGCTTAGATCTGGCGACGACGACGGCGCTCACCGAGGTCCAGCGCAAGCGCGTCCTTGAGCGCCTGGAGACTCGGCTGGCCGGCACCGTGCTGACCATCAATGCAGCGGAGCACCGCTCGCAGCGGCGGAATCGAACCGCGGCGCGGGAGCGTCTCGCGGAGCTGATCCGGGAAGCCATTGCACCTCCCGTGATTCGCCGTGCCACCCGGCCCACACGTGGTTCGCACCGCCGTCGGCTCGCCGGCAAGCGCGAACGCGCCGAGGTCAAACAGAATCGACGGCGTCCGGGGCTGGACTGAGGTCCCCAAGCAGTCCAGGTGCGCGGGAGATCGGCGTACAGTCGGGGCAGGAGCCGACCCTGGTTCCGTCACGATGGGAATACCGATGTCCAGCACCACCTCCTTTTCCGCTGCTCCCGTCGAACTGGCTGATACTGCCGTGCCGCGCGATGACCTGCTGAGCCTTGGCCTGCTTGCCAACTCTTCGATGGAGAATGAGCGGCGGCTGCCGATACACCCCCACCACCTGGACCAGATCGACCCGGAATTGCGCGCCCGAATGATTGTGGAACGTGGTTATGGGGACGCCTTCCAACTTGAACCCGGCTACGTGGAGTCACGCGTAGGCAGGGTCGCTGATCGCACCGAGGTCATGGAGTCCGCCGATGTCCTGCTGCTGCCCAAACCGCAGGCGGCTGATGTGGCGGCGATTCCGGAGGGCGGCATCCTGTGGGGATGGCCGCACTGCGTCCAGGATGCCGGTTTGACCCAGACCGCGATCGATCACCGGCTCACGCTGATCGCCTTCGAGGCGATGAACCATTGGACCCCGCGTGGGGATTTCAATCTGCATGTCTTCCACAAGAACAACGAGCTTGCCGGGTACTCCTCCGTCCTGCACGCTTTGAGCCTGACGGGCGCGACAGGAGACTACGGGCCCAGGCTCAGCGCCGTGGTCATCGGTTTCGGGGCAACTGCTCGGGGCGCGGTGACTGCGTTGAAGGCGCAGGGGATCCATGACATCCAGGTCCTGACGCAACGCGGTGCAACGGCGGTCGGTTCCCCGATTCACACCGCGCACATCACCCAGCTCAAGACTCGGGAAAGTCAGCCGCACCTCAGTGAAGTGCTCACCTCAGCAGCCGATGTCCCGCTACCGGAGTTCCTGGCCTCCCACGACATCGTCGTCAACTGCACCCTCCAAGACGTCACCGCTCCCCTGACCTACCTGACAACGCAGAATCTGGAGCTCTTCTCCCCCGGCAGCCTGATCATCGATGTTTCCTGTGACGAAGGGATGGGCTTCGAATGGGCCAAGCCCACCACCTTCGAGGACCCGATGTTCACCGTTGGCCAGGAGGTCAACTACTACGCCGTGGACCACAGCCCCTCGTATCTGTGGAATTCAGCGACCTGGGAGGTCAGCGCGGCGCTGCTGCCCTTCCTGCGCACGGTTATGGAAGGCCCGGCCGAATGGGAGAAGAGCCCGATCATCTCCCGCGCGATCGAGATCAACTCCGGCGTCATCCAGAACCCGAACATCCTGAGTTTCCAGCATCGCGATGAGACCTACCCACATGAGCGGATTAGCTAGGTCAACAAAGAATGACTGGTACTCCCGCTTAAAGCCGTGACGACTCCTTAGGGCCCAGGCGTGTCAACAGGAGTCACTAGCAGCTCAGCTACGCGCCTTCGATCAATACTCGTGACTTGGAGGACGGCACCGTCGATTTCAACGGTGTCGCCTTCCATTGCGAGGCGGCCCAGCCTCGCGAGCACGAAACCAGCCACTGTGTCCCATGTTCCGCGTGGGAGTTCGAGGCCGGTGGCCTCGGCGAAGTCCTGCAGGTTGAGCCGCCCATCGACCACTCCGCCTCCCTCCGCGAGAACTTGAGGAGCGGCATCGGTGTCTCGTTCGTCGAAAATCTCTCCGACAACCTCTTCAACCAGATCCTCCAGGGTGACGATGCCATCGGTGCCACCGTACTCGTCCACGACGACCGCAATATGAGTATTTTGTGCCCGAAGCTTCGTCAAGGTAGGCAGTACCCGAGCCGTAGAAGGCAGGTAGGGGATGGGGCGGATGACCTGCTCAAGTGGCGCGGCGGAATCTTGTGCCGCAGTTTCGTAGAGATCACGGACGTGGACAAAACCAACGATGTCGTCAATGGAATGATCCACCACTGGATAGCGGGAGTAAGGGAAGTCCTCGATGCTCGCAATGACATCGCCGACCGTACCTACATTGGGGACTGCAACGACCTCTGGTCTCGGGCGCATGACCTCGCTGATCTGTCGGTTGCGCAACGAGAGGACATCATCAAGAATCAGGCGCTCGTCTTCGGGGAGCCCTTCATGGCTGGTCACGATGTCTCGAATCTCATCCTCGGAGAGCGCTTCGCTTGTGCGGTTCGGATCGCCTCCGAGCAGTCTCACCACCGCGTTCGTAGAGAGCGACAGTAGCCAGATGACCGGCTTCATGAGCTGTGCAAACCCGTTGAGAACCGGCGCGACCGCATAGGCGAACTGCGCGTTTCGTTGAATGGCAAGCCGTTTCGGTGCCAACTCACCCAGGACGAGGGAGAGGTAGGCGATCACCAGCGTGAGCAACAGTGTAGAGACGGTAAAGGCCGTCTGCTCACCCAAACCAAGCGTCGCGAGCCGGGGGGCGAGGAACGGCGCGATCGAGGAGGCGCCATAGGCAGCGGAAGCAAATCCGGCGACGGTCACCCCGATCTGCACTGCTGAGAGGAACGTATTTGGATTGCGCGCTAGTGCGGCAACTTTCTCTCCGCGCTTTCCACGCGCCTCGATGGCATTCACTTGACTGGCGCGCAGCGTAACCAGCGCCATCTCGGTGGCAGCGAAGACGCCACCCACCAGGACGAAAACAATCACCAATGCAATACTCACGAGCAGCTCGGTGCTCATGAATGGGTCCCGATGGTCGTAAAGCGATCTGAAGTGCGCATCATAGGTTCACTGTAGACAGTGACGGGATTATGGGCGACATCAGCACGTGCCGCAGGGTGGTTAACGGCTGTGGCACAGGAACTCCCCGGCGTACAGTCGAGTCAGCGGCCACGCCGGCATCCGTCATCACTTGAATCGCCTAGGGAAGGTGAACGTGAGATGAGCGCAGGACCAGAACCCACGGGAACGATTGGCGAGGGACCACTCGGAAGCGAACTTCAGCTTCAGCGAAGCTTCGCCGAACCGATCGAAACGGTTTGGTCCGTCATGACGGAATCCGCGGAACTTGAGAAGTGGATCGGCCGCTGGGAGGGCGACCCTTCCAGCGGAAAGGTCACGTTTCAGATGACCGCCGAGGGCGAGGACGCTCCACCGGAGGAATGCACCATCCGGGCGTGCAACCCTCCCCGGAGTCTCAGTGTGGAGACCAGCGTCGGACCGAACATGTGGCATCTGCGTTGTGAACTCAGCCACGAGGACGGCGTCACGACCCGGCTCTTCGCCCAACGAGTAGATGATGAGTAGCTGAGCAGCGTCGGCCCGGGATGGGAGTACTACCTGGATCGGCTTGCTGCAGCACTTCGTGGCGAGGACGTCACTGCGGTGGACTGGAATGACTACTACCCGCGACTCGCTGAGTATTACGAACCGCTCAGCTGAGCTACCCCGCCGTGTGACCGATCAACAGGTCGACGACGAGGTCCCAGACGTCCCGGGGCGGCAATTGATGCCCCATCCCAGGCAGCTCGATGAACCTCGCGCCGGGAATCGCTTCTGCAAGCGCTGCGCCATGGGCGATCGGAAACAACGGATCGGCACTGCCATGCAGCACCAGAATCGGTATTCCAGCCAGGGCACTCAGCGAGGAATCTGCAGGGTCACCATCGGGGACCAAGAAGTGATTCGCCAGGCTTGCCCTGCGTGGTCTCTAGTGGTCTGCACGCAAAGCTGAGCGCCGTCGTTGAGTTGGACGGTCACGGTTTCGAAGCTCGCCAACTCAGACTCACGCCTCGCGCAGTGTGGGGCGGTAGACCAGTTCCACAATCTTTCCGTCGAGGACCCGGTGTTCCAGCAGCTCCAGGTCGAAATCCTCGGCACCTCGGAAAATCGCACTGGTGCCTGTGTGGCCCGAGATCACGGGGAAGACAGTGATCTGTAACCGGTCAATCAGGTCAGCCTCCATAAGAGCTCGGTTGAGCGACAAGCTCGCCTGCGAGCGCAGCGGAATGTCAGAGTCTTCCTTGAGCTGGCGGACGACGTCGACCGCGTCGCCTCTCACGATCTGAGCATCCGGCCAGCCCAGGGTGTCCTGCAGCGTGGATGAGATCACGGTCGCTGGCATCCGCATCAGGCGAACATTCCATTCATCGAAGGCGTTGGGGTCTGTGGCTGCAGCCATGATCTCGGCGACTTCACGAAAGGTGGTTGAGCCATAGACCATCCGCTGCCTCGTGGAAAAGACTTGTGCGCGATGTTCCAGCAGTTCAGGGCCCTGCTTGTCCCAGTACCCTCCCCACGTGGCGGACGCTGTGAAGGACCCGTAGCCGTCGAGGGTGGAGAACACATCCCAGGTGTAGAGAGCACTCATCCCACAGCGCCACCAACGCTAAACGCGAGGCTGCATCTGCCGCGGCAAGAAGTAGCGGCTTGAAACCAGAGAATCATGGCCGAATGCTAGATCGGCAGGTTTCACATGGATATCTCCACCGTCTTATCTTGCGCGTTTCAACGCGGTCGAGATGGAGGACTAACCGCGAGACACATGAATTTACTCGGGCATAAAAACTTGATCATGAGGCCCCGAGTCGTGCCCGCTTCCAGCCCGCCGCCGAGGCCTGAGCTTATGTCTGCTCAACCTCTTCGGAGTCCGGCCTCTGGTTCGCGTGGTGCTTGTCGGGACCCTTCTGCGCGTCTTCGATCTGCTCACGCGCTTCAGCAACAGGGTCAACCCCTGTGGTTTTATCGCGCTCAGTCCAGACCTTGATGATGTCCCAGGCTACGGCCGTCAGCGGAACCGACAGCAAGGCCCCGACCACACCGGCCAATACCGTGCCAGCGGTCAAGGCAATCAATATGACCAGAGCGTGAAGGTTCAACGTTTGGGCCATCACCACCGGCTGCAGGAAGTTCCCATCCAGCTGCTGGATAACGATGACCACGGCAAGAACAATCAAGGCGGTGACGGGGCCATTGGCGACAAGGGCAACAAGGGTCGCCAAGGCTCCAGCGACCGTGGCACCTATGACGGGGATGAATCCACCGATGAAGATCATCACGCCGAGGGGCAGGGCCAGCGGAACCTGGAGGATGAGCAGTGCCACGGTGATCCCGATGGCGTCGATTGCGGCGATCAGAGCGGTACCTCGGACGTAGCTGCCGAAGGTCTGAACGGCACGGTTACCGGAGGCTATCCACTTGCCGCGGAAGTGCTGCGGTGTCCAAGAGACGAAGAACGCCCAGATGCGATCACCGTCTTTGAGGAAGAAGAACAAGATCACAAGCAGCAGAATCAAGCCGGTGATGAAGCTGCCTGCGGCCCCTAGAGTACTCACTGCACCCGACCCGAAACTGGAACTCGTGACGAAGGAGGTCACCGAATCGACGGCACCGTCGATCTGCGCCTGGTCGATCGTGATGCCGAAGTTGCTCATGAGGTCGTCGACCAGGTTGCGCAATTCGGTGAACCCCTGGCTCGCCTGGTCCACCAACGTGGGCCACTGATTGAGCACCGAGAAGAACAGAGCAGTGCCCACGCCACCGAGCACAAGCAAAGAACCGAGCAAAACCGTCCAGGCAGCCAGCACGGTGGGCATAACCCGCCGAGCAAGATGCACCAGCGGCCAGAGTGCGGACGCCAGGATGATGGCGAGCACAGCGGGAATCACCACCACCGCCAAATTCAACATGCCGAACACCAACAGGGCCGCCACGGCGCCGATGAGCAGCAGCTGCAGCGCTCGAATGCTGAGTCGGCCCATCACATCAGTCCACAACCCGGGGATTGTGAAGCGTCTCCCCCGGCTACCCTCGTGGGCCGATTCATTCGGTATTGCAGCCATGTACGTCTCCCGCGGGCTAGTGATGTCGACGAGCTTCTTTCACAGTACTGGAGACGATACGGCGGGACGCACAGAACATCCGCCTCGGGCCGTCTCGGTAAGCGCGGAGATAGCACCATTCGCCAAGATCGAGGCAGCCGGGGTGAAGACCTCATTGAGGACTATTGAGAACCCTAATTTCGTGCCTCGTGCTCTTGACCCTGGCGCTCTGGGGACAGAACCGCCTGTGGCAACTGCCTCCCAATTAGGCATAGGAACTTGAAACCCTTCACGCTACGGTGGCGGCACAGATTCGACACAACGCATTCCTTGCGGTGGCGACGACGGGCGCCCTCCTGCTCACGTCCTGCGGGAGCGAAGAACCGGCACCCCAGCGCTCAGTGTCAGAACCTGCATCCGAACCCTCAACGCAACCCACCCATCACAGCGCCGACTCATCGGAGCCTTATCGTGAGTTGGTAGAGATGTCGTATGGGGAAGAATTGCGCGGTGAGGTCCAAGAACCCGTCGAAGTACTTTTCGACCGACACTATGTGAGGTTGGGAGACTATGAGGTGATCGACGACGGCGTCCTAGGGTTCCACTTCTACGTGGGCAACTTCGATTGCGACGGGGTGCAGCACAGCGTGGATGAGAACGAGGACGAGGTTGCAGTCGCCGTGATCACCGGTACACGTGAGGGCGTGGACGCGTGTACGGATGACGCCGCCTTAGGGTCCGTCGACGTCCAACTCGACGAAGACTTAGGTAACCGGGTTGTGGTGGACCTCCGCGAGCGCCTCTGAATCCACACACCACGCGAGCGGGGCCTCCACCTTGCCTCAGAGTCAAAAGTCGAGTCCCCTACCTCGACCGGGGAACGAAGTCGCTAAGTATTGGACACGAGGTGAGCTGTCTGACTTTCTCGGGGCACGGTTGTCTGTGTAGTAGTACGCCGCACCCACGGCGGCACCGAGCACGACGCGGGAAAACGGTACGTGCAGCTTTCACAGCGTTCGCTCTGCGGCTGCGTTGAACCAGATAAATTTCAACGATCCGTACATCAGCGCTCCGGCGACGGTGGCATAGCCGATGCGGGCATGCGGGATCAGTTCAACTCTCTCGTTCGCATCCACTCCGGCGGTGTCCACTCGGGCGCGGTGATCGACTCGGCAAGCTCTTCGGTCATGAGATCACGGGCGCGCATTTCTGCGGCCGTGCGGTTGAATTCCTCGTTGGGGTCCCAGGTGGTCATAATCTCTGCGACCTCCATCCCCAGTTCCTCCATCGCCTCCCGATCCGTTAGCGGATCTTCGTCCTGGCCCCCATCCAAGGTCTCTTCGGCCGGCTCGGGCTGGACCTGTGAGGGGGTCGGGTCCGGCGTGGGCTCGGACTCCTGCGCGGCCGGCTCATCCGATGAGATAGCGACGTAGGCGAACGCTCCCCCGGCCGCGGCGAGCAGCAGCACCGCGACGATGATTCCGATGATCGTGTTCCGGCCCATTAACTGACGCCCTTTTCTCGCAGTAGCGGTGCGGGATCGACGAGGTTTTCCCAGCCTGGAATGGACTCGTCACCGTTGGGGGTGCCGATTTGGAAGTGTAGGTGCTCCCCTGCCGATGAGCCGGTGTTGCCCTGGGTGCATAGCAGGGTGCCTGGGGCAACGGTGTCACCGGGATTGACCTCGATGCTGTTGGCAGCGCAGTGCGCGAATTCGACGTGTAGCCCTGGGTCTTCGGGCTGCTTGGCGAGGACTACCCAGCCGAGTTGTCCCCAACCGTCGATCACGCCGGTTGCGCGGATCTCTAGATCCATCGGTGCGACGACGGTCCCGCCGGAGGGGCCGGCGAAGTCGATACCCCGGTGATCGGAGACACCGCCGGAACAGTTTAAGGCGTTGAGAATCGGGCAGGATCGAGCACCAAAGTTCGAGGTCATCGACGCGCCGGGAAGTGGGCTTGTCCACTCCCCTCTGCCAAGCTCTCCGATCTCCTGGCCACCCACGGGTAAGCAGTCGGCAGAGTAGTTCCCCTGGGCGCTCCCCATGATCTTGTCTACATACTCTTCGGTCTCAGGGAAGCCGGGGATCCCCCGGCGTTCTGAACGGCCCCTGGGCCGGCGTTGTAGGCCGCTAAGGCGAGTTCGGCTAGCTCGCGCTCATTACCGCCAAGCCGGATACTTCCTCGGACACAGCGGCCATATAGCGGCCCATAGCTGCTATTGCGTCTTCGGGGTTGAACGGGTCTCCCCCGTCGCCGTAGCTGGCCCAGGTCTGAGGCATGAACTGCGCGAGCTCTTGGGCTCCTGCAGGGCTTGTAGCCTCTGGGTCCCATCCTGATTCGGCCTCGATCTGCGCGGCCAGAAGATCGACCGAGAGACCGGATTCAGCGGCCGCGGATTCCATCGCCTCTTGGTATTCCTCGGGGATGGCTGAGCTGTCTTCGGTGGTGCCGGGTCGGCAAAAAGCTTGCGGCTACTCTTCCTCTCCCCCACCAATGGCAATGACGAGGATGAACAGCGGCACTCCAATCAGCACCGCGAGGATGCGAAGCACGAGCCCGCATCCTGATCCCTGGTTGTCCGAAATTGTTTTTCCTTTGCCTAGATGCGCAAGACGCAAAACGTCAGTTGCCCTCGTCTGCCACCGTATAGACGCTTCGAAACCATATAGTGCGCGTTTCCCTGTGTCGCACGGAGGTGCGCCCGTTCATCTCAGAACGCTGACAGGCTCGCGCTGTATGACTTGCGTCGCCGCAAAAGAATTCCTCGCTTTTCCGCCAGAAAATCGCACCCTGACACAGATCCGGAGCCTCAATCAAGCCGTATAAAGCCATGCATTCCACACAAGAATCGTGACACGAGCGTCACTATCCAGTCGTACTCTCCGATTGCGTAGCGACATCCTCCCATGTCAAGACTACTTGGTCGACGCTCCTCACGGGAGAGAAATAGCTATCCGTATGCATAAATATCTTTACGTTCGCTTTTTGTTCAGGATAGTTTCAGGTGGTAACTAGCTTCTATTGCGGTGATATCTACAGCGTTCAAGTTGATAGTTACTTTTGTCTATATTTACTTTTATCTACGTGACTATCGAATTGAGCCGCGCGTGAGTACTGCACACCCACCCCCGCCCTTGCCCTCTCCTCCGTCGTCTTCAACCCCACCCCGTGGTGCGTCTCGTCCTTCAATGGCGAAACGGATTGCGGGGTTTTCTCTCTCCGCCGCCGTACTCGCTACTTTCGGTGGGCTTGCCCCCGCATTTGCTACCGAGGAGGCTGCCCCTGATGCGCAAGTGCGGGAAGAGATCGACCGCACAGCCCAGGAGTACGAGAACCTCGAGATCTGGGAGGCCCCCGAGGAGGTCAACCGGGATTTCGAGCAGCAGGAACCTGATGGCGAGTGGGGTGAGCAGGAATCTGAAGAAGAGGTCGAACAGTTCCAGCGCCGTGAAGCTCAGGCCGATGATGACGCGGTCGCTGCCGACGTGGAAGTCTCCGACATGCTCGGGGTCCTGCCCTATTACTCAATGCACACGGTGGAGCTGTTCTCGAACACTACCGCGGGGGTGAACCTTGCCACCGGCAACCTGGTCATCGGTGCCACCCAGACGGAGCTTTCCTCCGCTGGGGTGCCAGCGATGTATACCGATCACTACAACTCTCGGGACACCACTTCGGGGTCCCTCGGCGGCACCTGGCGCTCCGGCATCGGCCAAGACACCGGCGTGCGGTCCATTGATGGGGCTCTGCGGTTCCGTGATGGGTCCGGGCTCAACCAGTTCTTCACCACCGACGATGAGAGCACCTACGACTCCCCTGCGGGCTTGAATGCCTCTGTGGAACGCACAGAAGATAATGAGTTCATCATCGATTACCACCGGACTGGTCAGCAGATGCACTTCAACGCTGGTGGCTATCTAATGGAGTCCACCGACCGTAACGGAGTCGGAATGAGCTACTCCTACGAGGACCGCCGGGTCACCGAGGTCGAAGACCCTGCCGGTCGAGTCACGACAGTTGAATATGACGACGACGCCGACACCATCACCTATGTGCTGCCTGATGAGCAGCGTCGGGTGGTCTACACACAGAACGATGACGGCATGTTGGAATCCTCCGCCTACATTCGAGGTAGCGGGTCTGATGCGGAGACGCTGCAAAAGATCAACTACACCTACAACAGTGACGACCTACTCACTGAGCTGCGCGCGGAGTTCAACCACACCGCCTCCGAAATTGGACTCGAGGTCGCCTATGACTCCGATGACCGGGTCTCAGAGCTGACCTATCAGCGGTACTACGTGTTGGATTCTTCCGGAACTCTGGGGGCGGAAGAACGTACAGAATCCTTCTCCTACGGAGACGGTGAAGCTGTGGTGACCGACCGGGCCGGCAACGAGTCCACCATTGAGCTCGACGATCAGGGACGCCAGATCAGCGCGACCGATCAGTTGGGTCGTGAGCGTTCACAGGAGTGGAACGCCAACAGCGACCTCACCTCCTCAACCAGCGGGGCCTCAACCGGTGGCGCAGCCGGGGATATCAGCGTCTATGAATATGACGAGGCCGGCAACCGGACGGGGATCTCTCTGCCGACTGGTGCGGCTGCTTCGGCGAGCTATCAAGTCGGTGACGCTTGCGATAACGGGGGCTCCGGCACCCCGTACCAGGTGAAATGCGCCGAAGACACCGAAGGCAACGAAGCCACCTACGACTACGACGCGGCGGGGAACCTCCTCGGGGTGACCAACGAATCCGGCGGCGTCGAGGAGTTCAGTTACACCCGTGAGGATTCTGACCGCAGCGTGTGCAATGGGTTTGCTGGGTTCACATGCTCAGCAACCAACGCCAATGGTGAGACCACCAGCTTCACCTACTCCGATGATGGGGACCTCATCGAGATCGACCAGCCCTCACTCGGTGTCACCACGATCAGCTATGACTCGATCAGTCGTCCGACCAGCGTGGTCGGACCCGATGGGACTGAAAGCACCTATCAGTACTACGTGGGGCAGAACTTCGGACCCGTAACACTCTCCGATGGCGATGAGACGGTAGTGCTCGATACGGTCCATGACCGTCTTGAACAGGCCGCACCATTCGTCTGGGAAGACAGCGGCTGGGGAGACTTCTACCTCACCAAACGCACCGGCGGCGCAGAAATCTACGGCGACCCGCTCACCGAAGCCTTCACCGAAAAGACCGGCGCCGAAGATGAAAACAACTTCACCCGTAACCACGGCGTAGATGACCGGGGCCTGCCTGTGCGGTCAACCACCTCGTTTGCTGACACCAGCGCAATCAGCGGTGTGGAGCGATCCTCTTTCGACGCGGCCGCGCAGATGCAGTACCTCACTCTGCCGGGGGCAGCCTCGGATGAGTCCTGCTCAGCAGATTCCCCAGCTTCCGCCGGTGGAGATTGCGTGGCGTTCACTTACGACTCCAAGGGCAACCCCACCGAGCGGGTCTTTCCTGGTGGAGCGATCCAGGAGATCGAATACGATGCCTCCTCCCGGCCCACACGGATCACAGTCACGGATTCGACCGACGAGGTGGTTTTCGATGTGGGATACACCTATTCGGACGCGGATGGCACTGACCGGGGTTTGATTCAGTCCAAGACCTCTTACGTTGAAGAAGGTGTCCCAGCTGAGGCAGTCACCACCTACACCTACGACGCGCAGAACCGGCTCACCGCCGCAGAAGAAGTCGATGCCGATGGTGAGTCCAATGCGTCGTGGGAGTACGCCTACGACGGTGCAGGCAACCGCACCGAAGCATCCTCCACCGGAGACACCAGACGAGACAGCGAAGATGTCAGCTACACCTACGATGCGGATAACCAGTTGGCCACTATTGATGGAGATGATGTCTCCCATGACGAGGCTGGCAACGTGACTTCTAACCCAGATACCGGGCTGGAAGCGACCTATGGGGCGCGCCAGGACGCCCAGTCCTTCACCCTCGATGGAGATGCCACAGAGGTGGAGATCTTCGGTGAATTGAACAACAACCGCAAGGTCTACGGGGATCAAATGGAGTACCGCTCCGACCTAGGACTGCACCGCACCGCAGACGCGGACGACCCAGAGGTCGGGGTGACTTACTCTCGGACACCACAGGGTGGCGGACTGATCGCTGCGACAGAAACCGACGCTGACACTGGTGTGGAGGAAGGTGAGCGCACCTTCTACGTCACCGATCACCTCGGCAGCGTGGTCGTCCTCCTGAACGGGGACGGTGAGAAGACCGGTGGGTACTCTTACGACCCCTATGGTCAGGAACGAGTCACCACGGAGGGCGCGGCGGAGGAGAACATCTTCCGCTACGCCGGAGCTCAATATGATCTCGAAACTGAGCTGTACAAGATGGGCCACCGGTATTACGACCCCACCACCGGCCGATTCACCCAACCCGACCCCTCGGGTGCTGAGAACAGCCAGTATCTCTACGCAGCGGGAAACCCGATCAATTATGTTGATCCCACGGGACTTGCGTACTGGAACGCGTCGATTTCCGGTTGCGCCGTAATTTGCGCAGAAGTCGGCTTCACTAACGGTGACCTGCAGGTTGGAGTGGGTGTTGGAACAGAACTAAGCGCCGGCGCAAATTTGGGCGGAGGTATTGGAGACACTGGCGACGGGGGACTCAGTGGAGACCTCAGTTGGAGCGGCGCCATAGGCCCAGTCGGAGCGTCTGTAGAAGGCGGGGCAGCCTTATCTGGTGGAGGGTACGGTGGAGCGTCGTACAACCCAGGCATAGGCGGGGGATGCAACGCAATGGTTAATTGGACTCTTTAGAGAAAGATAGAGATATGTTTATTCCGGCAATAATAGCTGGATTTGCTATAATTATATTTGGTATATTATTTATTGTATTCAGAAAACAAATAACTTCTTCGATGATGAAGTCTCACCGGGAGCGCGGCGGAAAGCCAGGTAACTTTCTCGCTGATAGGACTAAGCCGAATGCGGCAATTTATCCTGGTGTCGCTTTTGCAATATTTGGTGTCGTTCTAGTTATTTATGGATTCACAGCTACACCTTAATGATTCGCTTAGAAACAATATTTAAGACTGCGGGTGCCCCATCGAAGCTTCCTCTAGGTGGGGCACCCGGCGAACTGGTGCCCTCTATCCGGCCCGCATCCACGAACCTCAAGACTCCACAGCATCCATAGGAGCCCAATGACTTACGAACCCCATGGCGCTTCGTCGCTACGGCCGCGGAGGAACTACGAGCCACTACCCGCCGGTCCAGGGCAAACCATCCGCTCTTTCTTCAAGAACTACGCGCAGTTCAAGGGGTACTCCACCCGGGGCGAGTTCTGGTGGCCTTGGCTCATACTCTTCCTCATCCATCTTGGGTTGGGAGTCATCACCGCTGTCATTGTGGGCACCGCGTTCGCCGATGACGTGGTGACTGAGTCCTCTAATCCAGCCGGAAGCGCAGAGTTTTCCTACCAGATCTGGTTCGAAGGCACCGCAGGAACCATCGTCACCATCGCCGCAATCCTGCACTTCCTCATCTGGGCCGCCACCATCTCACCCTTACTCGCGGTGACCTGGCGCAGGTTCCACGACACCGGACTCCCCGGACCGATCTTCTTCCTCTGGTTCATCCCCCTCATCGGCTGGATCATCGTGCTCATCCTGCTCGCCCGAGGATCGAGGCCCGAGAAACGTCGCCCAGAGTGGGACGGTCCAGCGACCGCCTAAAGAACCCCACACGGCCTTGGGTTCTGACTCCCACCGCAGAGTCAGAACCCAAGGCCGTCCGGAACACAAGACATCCGCCGAGGGAAGCGACGGCCCATGTACCTACCGGCACTATTGGTCGCCCCACTCCCGATCATCATCGGGTGCCTCCTCCTCGCGTACAAAAGCCCCGTCCGCAAGGCGACGGTGTCTATCAATGAGAAGATCTACGGTTCTCTTGGAACGTCCCTCGGACGACGAACCACACCGAGCACTGTCGTCATCACTGGCGTGGCCTTCATAGTCTTCGGCGCCGTCCCGGTCGTCTACGGTGTTATCGGTCGATGAGACATCTCCACACACCACCGCTCCGGCCCGCCCTGAAACCAGCTGCCCCAAAGGAACTAGAGAGCTCCGCGACATGCAGACATTGATCATCGGCATGGCCTGCGTCGGAGCAGGAATCGGCATCCTCGCAGCGCACCGCAGAGCCAGCGACGCCACCCAACGACGATGGGCCACCCAACTACACCCCCGTTTCGCGGACACTGATCCGATCTATTTCCGGATCTACGCCATCTTCTTCGGTATAGCGATGATCGCAGCCGGACTCACAATCATCTTCGTCGTAAAACACTAGGGAAGGGTGTGCCACCCCGTTAGGGGCTGTGACGACAGATAGCGTTGGAACTTATGGTCAATATCCTGGACGGTCTATTTTTCCTGATCACGAGCATCGTGCTCGTTGTCTTTCATAAACTGGTGGGAGGTTTCATCTTTCGCACGAACAAGAAGCTCTACCCCAGGGCAGGACGAATGATGGAGAACACCACCTCCACCCAGGCTGTGATCCTTCCCGGTGTAGCGTACATCGTTTTCGGGATCTTCTTGATGGCCCCCGATTAACCCTTACGAGATCTCGTCAACAGCATCGCACCCACGGGCTAACCTCTCTTGGTGGCACACGTACGAGCCTGGACACAGTCTTACAACCCTTAGGTTGCAAGACAGCGGACGAGACACCTCTCCTCCGCTCAAGATCGGCAGAATCCCGCGGAGGACGATTTCCCCCAGCGCCTCACAACTGTGTCTCGATAGCTTCATGCACTCATCGTCGGTTGTGAGACACCTGCACGAAGCAGCGATACAGAACGTTTGACCGGGGATGCCTTGACGGGCGCTAAGGAGGATGGTGCTCCGAGCCCGGCGCTGAGATCGCATACTTGCGCCAGGAACGCGCAAACCTCGCGGCCGGAGTGTGAGGGAACACTGATTCCGGACGTGGGGTCTACTGAATCACTCGCACCTTCAAGAGGTAGTCACGACACTAGAGAGCTTTCGTGGACACGCAGTGGTCGTGGCCTGGGAGCTCCCTGGAGCTAGGAGGGGACGGTGCTAGCTGCGAGAAGAACGCGAACGATTGAGGATCGGCTTGCGCGCAGGGTACGGGTTGGTTTGTTCGTCTGAGAGGATCGCCGGTATGGCTGTGGAATTGCGTCCCTGGAAAGATGAAGACGCTGCATCTCTTTCGGATGCGTCTAAAGGGAACCTTGACCTACACACTCAGTTCGGTGGCGTCGATCTCTCTGAGGTTGACCACGCCCGCCATTACATACGGGAGCACCTTACGCTTACGGAGTCCTCGCGCAACTGGGCGATCATTTCCGACGGTGTAGCTGTCGGCAATGTCGGACTCGCGGCTATCGAACGACGCCACGGTACGGCCTGGGCGTACTACTGGCTTGCCACCGCAGCACGCGGCCAAGGCTTCGCATCACGTTCCCTCGCTACTGTGGCCGCCGAAGCCTTCGCGGACGGGATCTTCCGACTCGAGCTAGGGCATCGGGTCAACAACCCAGCATCCTGCACAGTCGCTACTCGCGCCGGATTCCCCGTGGAAGGGCTTGAGCGTCAGAAGCTGCAGTATGGAACCGAGCGGTTCAACGTGGAGACGCATGCACGCCTTCGCACTGATCCAAGCCCTGCTCTGGAGCTTCTTCCAACTGCCCGCTGAGGGATGGTCCAACGGGCGGGCGAGATGAACTACTAGTACGTCGATCATGTTCACTCGCAGTGCACTATAGTGCTCATATGGAGCATAAGAAGAGCACTCTGTCGACAACTATCGGGGATCGAGTCCGCCATCATCGGCTCCGTCGCGGTTGGACACTGGATCAGCTCTCCGAGATCTCGTCGGTCAGCCGGCGCATGCTGGTCAACGTTGAGCAAGGATCCGCCAATCCCAGCATCGGAACCCTGTTGAAACTCAGCACCGGCCTAGGAGTAGGACTGCCAGACCTGGTGGAACCCCCTGAGACTAAGGCCATCAAGGTCACACGCAGCGGCGACGGCGCGCTCCTCTGGTCCGGAGAAGCCGGAGGCCACGGGATACTCGTCGCATCAGTCGAGACCCCAGATGTGGTGGAGCTGTGGGACTGGAGCCTGGGGGCGCATGACATACACGCCAGCACTGCCCACACCCCGGGCACCCGTGAGCTGCTCCAAGTACGGGAAGGCTCAGTGACCCTCGACGTAGACGGGCAGCTCCACGTCCTCCAGAGAGGTGATGCCATCACCTTCCCCGGCGACGTTCCACATTCCTACGCAAATCCACACTCGGACCATGCCCACTTCACCCTGACCGTCTTTGAACCCGGCAGGGCACCGACACACCGCAGGGAGAGCACTCATGCATGACACCACTGATCATCAGGAACTTCTCGCGGCCGCGTACGTGGACGACGCAGTCTTCGATCTACGGCCGGACTACCAGGCCCTACTGCTCATCGTCGAGGGAATCGTTCCCGGCGCTTCCGACCAATCCAGCGAGACGCTGCTGCGTCAGGCTGAGGAATCCGCCGCCCAGAAGGTGGCAGAACACCCCGTGGAGGAACTTGCCCACGTGGCCGCATGGCGGGAGACTTACCGCGCGTTCGGGGCTAAACCTCAACGCACCCGCAACAGCCTCGAGGCACTGACCAGACGTACCGAGACCGGGCTTCCGCGGGTCAATCGTCTCACCGACATCTATAACGCGATCTCGGTGCTTCACCAGATCCCCTTAGGCGGAGAGGACCTCGTCGGATATGTCGGGGCTCCGCACCTGGTCCGTGCGACTGGGGATGAGTCCTTCGAGGTGACCTCCGGTGGTGAACCCGGCCTCGAGCATCCCAAGCCGGGTGAGGTCATCTGGCGCGACGACGCCGGTGTGACCTGTCGGCGATGGAACTGGCGCCAGGGTCCGCGCACCCAGCTCACCGCAGAGACCACGGACGCGTTGTTCATCCTGGACTCGCTGGCACCGGTGACCCACAGCAACCTCACCGCCGCAGCCGATGCACTCGTGGGGCACCTCGCGGTGTTCAGCCCGGATCTGCGCACGTCCCGCCGAATCATCTCCGCAGGCACCGGGCAGGAGAGCCTGTGATCACTGGACTGCTCACCCGTATTCCTGGACCGCCGTGGGTGTTGGCGGTGGTCGCCATCGTGTCGATCCAACTGAGCTCTGCTCTGTCGGTGGGGCTCATCGAAAGTGTCGGTCCAGCAGGTGCCGCCTGGTTGCGGCTGAGCATGGGTGCGGTGCTGCTGATCCTGCTCGCACCCCCGCCGCTGCGCTCGGTCCGACGCTGCGACATCCCCGTTCTGTTGGCCCTCGGGGTCGCTATGGGACTGACCACAGTGGCGTTCTTGGCCTCCATCGAGCGGATCCCGCTGGGCACCGCGGTGGCCATCGAATTCCTCGGACCCCTGACCGTGGCCGCGGTGCGCAGTGGCAGTCTTCGCGCCCTGACCTGGCCGGTGCTTGCCCTGTGCGGCGTGGTGCTGCTGACCCAACCCTGGCTGGGAGAGATCAACCTCCCGGGAGTGGGCTTCGCCCTGCTGGCCGGACTCGGATGGGGCGCCTACATCGTATGGCTGCAGATGGTCGGTGACCGATTCACCGGCTCCGGCGTCCTTTCGATCACCCTTCCGATCGCCGCCGTCGTCGCCGGGACCATGGGCCTGCCGCAGGCGGTGCCCCATCTCGACCTTCAGATCCTTTTGTTGGCATTGGGGCTGGCCCTGCTGGCGCCGGTGGCTCAGTTCATCCTTGAACTCGCCGCACTGCGAAAGATGACCGCGACGGCCTTCGGGTCCCTGATGGCACTGGAACCCGCAGTGGCCCTGGTGCTGGGACTCATCGTGCTGGCCCAGATGCCCAGCCCCATCCAAGCAATCGGCATCGTCCTGGTGGTCATCGCCGGAGCCGCGGCTCAACGAGGGGGACGGCGCGAACACCCGTTCCTGGAGACCAGCCCCCTGAAGAGCTTCGGCGACCACCACGAAGGCGAGTTTTGAAGCCGGATTGCTTAGCGCAGAACAGTGGCTTCGGAGCCCAGTCGGGCGCGGCCTGCCAGCAAAGAAGGGCGTCTTGACACAGAGTACCCCGGGGCAGGCGCGTGTGCTCACCTCGCTATTTAGCTTTCTGCGCACACGCTCCTTCTGGGCCGACGGCCGCCGAAACTTTGGCAAAAATAGCCCCCAACTGTTTGACCTCAGCGCGCGTGAGCTGATCAAAGACCAGGTCACGGACTCTGTCCACGTGAGAGGGAGCCGTCGCGACCACCTTCTCGAGCCCCTCATCCGTCAACGTTGCGAGCGTGCTGCGACCATCTTCCGGGTCCGGTCGACGCTTCACCCACCCCTGGTCACTGAGCCGGTTCACCACCTTCGACAGACGCGACAGGGTGCTGTTGGCCATTCGACCGAGTTCACTGAGTCGCATCGTCCGGTTCTCTGCCGTGGAAAGTGCAGATAGCACCCCGTACTCCACGTGACTGATACCCGCATCGCGCTGTAGCTGGGTATCCAGCGCGGACGGCAACCACATCGTGGTCGAGATCAGCTGCATCCACGCCGCAGCCTCAGCGTCATCCAACCAGCGCGTCTCAGGTGTGTACATGTCCTCAGCTTAAACCTATTCACTTGACATGGAAAGCTTCCTACGGCAGACTTTCACTTGCCACGGAAAGTGAATTCGGGCGATGACACAACCTCTGGCACCTACTGCCAGCGAAAGGAACGCATCATGTCCAAGGCAACAATCTTCGGCAAGGGCAACATGGGCAGCGCAATCGCTGGCATCCTCTCCGCAGGAGGTGCGGAGGTGGACCACATCGACACTTCCAGCGAGCACGCAGCCGTGACCGGCGATCTCGTGGTTCTCGCAGTCCCGTACTCGGCTTTCGGCGAGATCGTGACGAAGTACGCGGATCAGCTCGCCGGGAAGGTCGTCGTCGACATCACCAACCCGGTCGACTTTCAGACGTTCCAGCTGGCCGTGGCTGCAGACAGTTCCGCAGCCGCCGAGCTGGCCACGCTTCTCCCCGCGTCGAAGGTCCTGAAGGCGTTCAACACCAACTTCGCTGGCTCGCTGACCAGCAAGACCGTTGGCCAGAACCCCACCACGGTCCTCATCGCTGGTGATGACACCGACGCAAAGAACCTTCTCGCCACGCTGGTCGCTGACGCAGGAGTCGACGCCATTGATGCTGGGGCCCTGTCCACCGCACGTGAGCTCGAGGCCATCGGCTACCTGCAGCTGCAACTGGCCTTCGGGAAGAAGATCGGCTTCACCGGCGGCTTCTCGGTCGCGAAGTAACCACATTCACCACACGCACCCGCAATAGGAGATACACCAGTGATCATCGCGTTCTACATCGTCGCCGGCCTCGCCGCGCTAGTCTTCCTCGCGGCAGGACTGAACAAGCTCTTCCGTGACAAGCCCGCGCTGCAGGAAGCTGGAATGGGTTATGTCGAAGACTTCTCGCCCTCGGCCGTGAAGCTCATCGGCCTCGCGGAAGTTCTTGGAGCAATCGGGCTCATCGTGCCCGTGGTGGTGGGTATGGCTCCGATTCTTGCGCCCATCGCCGGCATCTGCCTGGCGGTTCTCATGATCGGTGCCGTCGCGGTCCACCTCCGACGCAAAGAGGCCTTCGCCCCTGCACTGGTACTCGCGGTCCTCGCGGTGGCCGCCAGTGTGCTGGGATTCATCGTCGTCCTCTGACTCGGACCGTCCGAGACGACTTTGAACGTCTGTGATGCCCAGCGATGATCTCGCTTGCATAGCTTGGTGGGGGTGGCGCGAAGAGCGCCGCCCCCATTTGCAATAACGGCCCCAAACCGCCTTTGGGCTGCGAGACGGTCGATGAGGCACCTCTCCGCAGCAGTACTTGCGCGAGATCTCTCGGGCTGTCAATTCTACGCAATCTCGCGACAGTGCCTCGATAGTTCCTGTAATCGTCGTCAGAGGCGAGGGATCTGCAGGAAACAGGGACTAAGGGCGTTCGGTTAGGGATGGCTCTGCGGGCACCCGAAGAGTCGGAGCTCATTCAGGTTGATCAGCACTCCCGGGGGGTCGTGGTCCCTGAAACACAATGTCGAACAAAGTCACCTGCCCACCCGGCCAGCATTAGTTGGCAGTATCTACGCTCGTGTTCTCCCCTGGGGTGATCCCCACCGCAAACGCCCACCGTGCACTACGCGGGGCCTGCTCCGTCTCGATCTCAAGCCACCCTGTATATGGGTAGTCCGTTACGACCTCGTAAATCTGCCCGTCTTCCGAACAAGGCATGACCCCTTGTTCCTCACCGTCCAGGAAAAACGGGGGTCCGTGATCTGCGCCCTCGCACCACACAAAGACCGCGGTGGTTTCACTCTCTGAGGGCAACATTGTGCCTCCGCTAGAAGGACCTGAACCCTCGACAGAGTACGCGTACGTGGCTTCGAAACCCTGTTCCTCGAGAGCTGCTGTTGCCTTGTCCATACGTTCTTGCCCGTCCTCGTCGGGGGCCGCTGCTCCGGTGCCAGATTGCTCGGCACCTTCAGCACAGGACACGAGTAGGAGCGGGACGATCGCAAGGCCTAGTAATCGCGGGGTTCGCATACTTCATCGTCTCAAATAAGAACCTCGAGCGAATCTCCACACCTAACCTCAGTGTCCCGGACCGTGGTCACGCAACCTGCGGACCTTCACTCAAGAACGAGTGAATGCTGTGCCCGTAAGCCGGTCGCTCACCGGGCACTCCCTCACCCCAAAACCGCTTTATATAGATACTGGGCTCAGAGTGCACGTATACCCCGCACGATTAAATGCCCGGTGCAGGCTCCTTATCTGAAAATCCGTTCCACCGCCCTAGGGGACTACCGGCACGTACCCATGTTGAATAGTGAGGTATCTCATATATGATGTATCGCATGCCAATCGCAATGCCGTCTCCAACACCGCTCCCCTCGCGCACGGAGTACGCGCTGTCCCACATCAAGGACGCGATTTTGAGTGGCCGCTTTGTGCAAGGGCAGGCACTTGTTGAAGTGGACATCGCAGGTGAACTGGGAATTTCTAAGACGCCAGTACGTGAGGCTCTGAAAACCCTCGAGAGGAGTGGGCTGGTCGTCGTGCAGCCCTACCTTGGCAGTCGCGTGCGCGAACTCAGCAGGGATGACGCGATCGCCATCTATGAGACGAGACTGCTCCTCGAGCCAGAGGCCGTACGCCGAAGTGTGATCCGCGGTGTCGACCTGAACCGGGCAGCTCGGGCATTAGAAGAAGCCGATGCTGCTACCGATGCCCCCACAAGGAGCCTGGCGAATCGCGCGTTTCACGCAACTCTTTGGGCGAACGCAGGAAACCGCGTCCTGACTGACTTCTTAGAAGGACTGCGGGATCAGACTGCTCTGGTCACTGTCGCAACATGGAACCGAGACCCCCGCTGGCACGACGAAGCTGGCCAGCATCGCGCCATCCTGAGCGCAGCTCAACGGAATGACGGAGAAGGCGCGGCTGATCTCACACGCACTCACATCGCGAATTTTCTGGAACGTCTGCCTGAAGGAGAGCAAACCGTCTAACGAAACATAAACGAGGTGCGGCCCGTTCACCGCCAAGATCCTGGACCGCACCTCGAGAAGCCATGCTCCACGTAGGAGCACACGTCACTCAAGGAGTAACAATGACCCATGATACAAGGGCGACCACCTCACCCACCGAGGGAGCTCGCACACGCCGAAGTCGAATGCGATGGGGCATCGTCGCCTTTTCCTCGCTGGGCCTGACCATCGCCTACCTCGATCGCGCGGCACTCAGCGTCGCGCTGCCGTTCATGACTGAGGAATTCACTGTCAGCCCCGCCATTCAGGGCGTGCTGCTCTCCTCGTTCTTCTGGACATACGCGCTCTTCCAAATCCCTTCAGGATGGTTACTCGACAAGTTCGGACCACGTGTCATCTACCCCATCGCGGTGGGCTGGTGGTCGATCTGGACCGCCTTAATGGCTGCCGCCACCGGGGTCACCAGCGTCATCGTCTTCCGGCTTGGGCTCGGCATCGGCGAAGCCCCTGTTCAACCAGCAAATATCAAAGTCGTCTCCAGGTGGTTCCCCCGCCGCGAACGCGCCTTCGCCTCCAGTCTCTTCGACATGGGTCAGCAAATCGGCCAAGCTCTCTCCATCCCACTAGTCACTGCGATCGCTGTCTTCGCCGGATGGCGATGGGCTTTCATCCTCATCGGCCTCGTCGGCTTCCTCTGGGTCATCGGATGGCTGGCGATCTACAGGGAACCTACCGACCACAAGCGCGTCAACGCTGAAGAGCTCGCCTACATCCGCTCCGACCAAGCAGAGATGACCAAACAGCCAGAATCCGCCCCCCGGTGGCGAGACCTGCTTACCAACAACCAGACCTGGGCATTGACTCTGGGATACACGTTCCGCTCTCTTGCAGGAGCCTTCTTCCTCACCTGGTATCCGAGTTATCTGCTCAACGACCGCGGCTTCAGCGAAGCCGAGTTCGGCATGGTCGGCGCACTGCCCGCTCTCATCGCCGTCGGCTCCACCGTGCTCGGCGGCATCATCTCGGACCGGCTCCTCGCGGCGAACTTCTCCGCGAATCTGGCCCGCAAGATTCCCATCCTTTCCGGGCTCATTCTGAGTGCTTGCATCGGCTTCAGCCCCTTCATTGAGAGCAACGTGTGGGTGATGGTCATCCTGGTCGTCTCCAGCGCGGCTCACTCATTCGCCGGCGCGGCCATCCTGAGTCTCCCAGCCGAAGTCGCTACCTCCCCGGACCAGGTGGGATCCCTCGGAGGCTTCCAGAACTTCGGTTCCCAGCTCGGCAATCTCACCAGCCCCATCGCCATCGGCCTTTTCCTCACCGCCTTCAACGGCTCCTACGTCGGTCCCATGATCTTCGCCGCCGTGAGCTGCCTGATCAGCGCGGCGATCTACGGACTCTGGGTCAACATCAAACCAGTTCAGCTCTACACCGATCAGACCACCGACACAGCCGAGAATGGAGCAACCTCATGACCTCCCCCCAGGAAACCGCCCGAAATCTCCAGACAGTCGTCGGTATCCCAGTAGTCCCCTATCGACACGACGGGGAACTCGACGAAGACCAGATCCGCGTGCTTGCCAACCGTCTGGTGACATCGGGAATTCGGGCCATCACCGGGAACGGAAACACCGGCGAGTTCTATGCCCTTTCTCCCGATGAACGACGACGAGCTCTTACCGGAGTGATCGAAGGAGCCGAGGACCGCGCAACAGTGGTCGCCGGCGTAGGCCTAGACCTGGCCACCGCGGTACATGATGCGCGGTTCGCCGTCGCGGCGGGTGCAGACGCGATCATGGTGCACCAGCCCGTGCTGCCCTACATGTCCCCCGCCGGGTGGGCGGAGTACGTGGCGACCGTCGCGGAGGCCGTTCCCGATCACGCAGTCCTGCCCTATCTGAGCTCCCCCGTTATCACCGGTAAGACCATCGGGGACCTGGTACATCGTTGCCCCAACATCGTCGGACTCAAATACTCAGTCCCCGATCCAGTGGGCTTCGCCCGCACAGTCCAAGATTGCCCCGTTGATTTGCTCTGGATCGCTGGACTCGCGGAGTCCTACGCGCCCTCAGCATGGCAGTCAGGAGCCCGCGGCTTCACCTCCGGGCTCGTCAACGTCGAACCTCGCATCTCTTTGGCCCTGCTCTCAGCGCTGGAACGTCAGGACCTCGAACAGAGCACCACAATCTGGCAACAGATCCGTGAGTTCGAATATCTCCGAGGCCGAAACCGCGATGCAGACAACGTCTCAGTCGTGAAAGAAGCTATGCACCAGAGAGCCTTATGCGATCGTTCAGTCAGACCACCCAGCACCCCACTGGACCCAGAAACGCGCGAGGCAGTCACCCGTATCCTCACGAAATGGGGATCCATAAAGTGAAGATCGAACGTCTTGACACCTATCTGCAGCGCGTCGGGGATCGACCTCGTGTTCTGCTTAAAATCACCGCCGACACCGGTGTCTCAGGGTGGGCCGAGTTCTACAACCACGGGCCAGACCTGGCCTATCCGGCGATCATCGACTATCTCGCAGCACAAATCACTGGGCTGGACCCGACCCGAGTGTCCTATATCAATCAGTTGCTCCACCAGTCCGCCCGCTTCCCTCAAGGCGCCCTGGGGCTCGCGGCCATCGCCGCGATCGACCATGCCCTGTGGGACCTCGCAGCCAAAGCCGCCGACGTTCCCGTCTATCAGCTCCTTGGCGGGCGAGTCAGGGACCGAGTCCGTGTCTACGCAGGGTTGTACTCGGCTCCGCGCGTCGAGGAACTGCGGGACCAAACCGCCAAGCTTCACGAGGACCTGGGGGTCGATGCGTTTAAGCTCAGCCCTTACCCTCGTGACCTACACAGCACACGCTTTGGTCGTTTAACCCAGGAACTGGGTGAATGGTTCGGCGCCATCCGTGAAAGCCACCCCGATGATTGGGAGTTCGCTTTCGATGCGCACGCGTGCCTCTGGGAACCCCGAAAAGCGGTTCAGATGGGTGTCGCGCTGGCGCCCTACGACCCACTGTTCCTCGAAGAGCCAATCCGGCCGGAATACATTCCGGCCTGGGGCAGGATCCGCTCCGAGATGCCGGTGCCTCTAGCCACAGGAGAGTCGCTCTACTCCACTCATGAGTTCCGAGCGTTGCTCGATGCCCAAGGTGCCGACATCATCCAACCCGACATCTGTGTCGTCGGCGGACTGACCCAGATGCTCAAGATCGCCACACTCGCCGAAGTTCACGATGTGCCCATCGCGCCCCACAATCCCATGGGCCCACTCGCCACAGCGGCGAATCTGCACTTCGCAGCCGCCACCTGGAACTTCTCGATACTCGAGTACAAACCCGAGACCACGACTTGGTGCCCTGACCCATACCTGCCTACAGACGGGCATCTCGAACTTCGCCCTGACCGTCCGGGATGGGGAATCGAAATCGATGAAAAGGCACTGGAACATGACGACTGGGTCCATTGGGAGCGGAAAGTTCCCACCACCCGGGATGGAGCAACAGCATGGATGTAACCCCACCAACCCCGACGGAACCACTCATCGGCCGAACCGGCCAGGAGGTCCCTGACACCACCCGTGACCAACTTGATGAGATCCTCCATCACGCCGCAGAAGCTGGTGAACAGCTGCGATCCTGGTCGCGCCCGCGGCGCGCGGTGCTTCTCACTGCACTAGCTGAGGCACTCGAGACCGACCCTGACGAACTCATCGAGGTTGCGCAGCAGGAAACACGTCTCGAGACTCCTCGCTTGCGAAACGAAATCACGCGCACTGCGTTCCAGTTGCGCGAGTTCGCTGCGGCGATCCTTGAAGGTAGCTACCTCGAGGCGACCATCGATCACGCCGCCGAGACGGCCATGGGCCCACGACCGGACTTACGACGCATGCTCGTGCCGCTCGGCGTGGTCGCGGTTTACAGTGCAAGCAATTTCCCGTTTGCTTTCTCCGTACTTGGTGGTGACACCGCTTCAGCGCTGGCAGCTGGCAACGCTGTAGTGGTCAAAGCCCACCCAGGTCACCCCAGAACCTCGCAGATCGTCGCAGCGCGAGCCGCGCAGGTCCTGGACGGTCTCGGGGCGCCTCCCGGGAGTCTGGGTCTGGTGCACGGCTTCGATACCGGCACTGATCTCGTCCGACACCCCCTGGTAGATGCTGCCGCGTTCACCGGGTCGGTCCGTGGTGGTCAGGCCCTCGCTCGCCAAGCAGCGATGCGCGAAGATCCCATCCCCTTCTACGGGGAACTCGGAAGCCTGAACCCCGTCCTTGTTACCAGTCACGCAGTCGAAGAACATGCTGCCAAGTTCGGCCAGGGCCTAGCTAAATCGGTACTTCAAAGCGGTGGCCAGCTCTGCACCAAACCTGGCCTTGTGCTGGTGCCCAGAGGACCTGGCGGTGATGAGCTCATCGAGCACATAGCCGATGCCATCAAGCGAGCAGACGCATTCCCTGCCCTGACTGAGTCCATGGCCGGTGGGTACGCAGAGGGAGCCGCAGCGCGTTCCGAGCACTCCACCGTCATCGGGGTGGGAGGGACTGCGTCGCCGCAGCAGTATCAGCCAAGAATCGTCAGCGTTGTCGCCGAGGACGCCGTCGGCGAGATTTTGAGCGAGTGTTTCGGCCCTCTAGCCGTCGTCGTCCGATATTCCGATGAGGAAGAGGCGCTCTCCGTGATCCGACGTCTAGAAGGCTCTTTGACCGCGACCTTCTTGACCGGTGAATCCGAGGACATCAGCACCTCCCGCACATATGCTGCACTGAGCAAACAGGTAGGACGCGTGCTCCTCAACGATTACCCGACCGGTGTCGCGGTGTCATGGGCCCAACACCACGGAGGCCCCTCGCCTGCCACCAACTCAGTTCATACCTCCGTCGGAATGACCGCCATGCGACGATTTCTACGACCTATGACCTGGCAGAACGCTCCACAAAACCTGCTACCCCAGGAACTCTGGGACACCAACACGAAAATTCCCACTCGAATTGATGGCCAGATCACAATGCCGCTGAACAGGTAGGCGCAACTCCACTGCAAAAAGTCTAGGACGCTTGTTGTCAACCTCTATATAGCGGGGGTGAGCAACAAGCGTCCTTGCCGGTCCGCGATGTCCCACAATGCCGTTGGAACCCGAAACGACGTTAGGGGCTGCGCCCGATCTGCACCCTTGCCCGTAGGCCTAGCGCCACCCACCGCGTCGGGATTCAACCCCAGTCCCGTTACCCACCGTGGGATGCTTAGACATGGATGAATTCTGGGGCAAATCAATCATTGAGTGGACCGCTTACTACACGCTAGCGACCTTCGGTCTTCTCACAGTGGCTCTAGTCGCAGCGTTCTACGCCTGGAGACAATGGCGTACAACTCACCGAGCAAACCTGGAAGCAAATCGTCCCTACGTAGTGGTGGTCATCGAGCCATCTCCGGCGAGTGGCCAGCTTTTCGACCTTGTCATCAGAAACATCGGGCGGCGTCCCGCCTTCCGAGTCAGGACCACACTCGTTCCCGAACCTCTTCGCGCCACGGAAACTAAGGGAGCCGAGATCGCCAAAGCGAAGATGCTGACCGACCCCATAGAGATGCTTGCACCAAACCAAGAACTTCGAACGTTCTACGACAGTCACGCCGAAAGAGCCCACAGCACGGTAGAGCTCCCCTCGTCCCATCAGGTGTCTATCACCTATCGTGACAGCTCCAAGGGACGGTACTCCGAGAGCAGCGTGCTCGACCTAGAGGCATCGAGAGGGACCATGACCACCTCTCTCGAGACGGTTCACACCATCGGTAAGACCCTGAAAAAGATTCAACAGACCCTGACCAGAGCGTCCGTGCTCCAGAGGACTGGTTCCCTCTTCACGGAAAGCTCCGTAGAAACTCGCCACGCAAGAGAACAGAGGCTCGAAGAGGAACGACTCGAGTCCGAAGCCAGTCACCAACAACTGCTTCGGGCGGTGGGTTTCGCGCAAGAATCCCGTTCCAACGCCTCGACGCGTCCCAGCGCACCGGAGCAGAACGAACCCGACGAAAATAAGCGCCCGAGGTAACGCTCCCTCTCCGAGTGCGGAGGCGAGCACTACACGCAACACCCTCGCGGTCGACACCCAACCGGAGGGTCCAGACCAACCCTCCTACCTGGAGAGTTCACCCTTCCCAAATCGTTCGATAGCGCGCCTCATGCCCTCATGGCCCACAACAATCGGTACGACTTCCCGCACTGCCCCTCTGCGCTCAAGTTGTGCATCCCCAGCAACGACTAGAGCCTCGTCCGAACGCACCTGCATCCACTGGATACGGTTCGCGTCGTTACGCTCAAACCTTGCAAAATAGATAGCCGCCATGTCCTCGCCTACGACATCGCTGCGATCGTGCCGCAAGACCGCAATTCGGAGTGTTTCAAGCGTCGGCACCACGGCGAAGGACCTTCTCACGACGCTGAGGACTGTAGACCCCAAGGCTTCCACGTGCAGAGCGTTTCGTTCAGTCTTGGTTCGCTTCTTTGTGGTGGGTTTCCCAGCGGGTGTGACGGCGGGCTTCTTCTCTGGAATGTCGGTCACTGAGCCAACTACGAGGATGACGTTGGCGTATGGCTTACTGCCCTCGGATCCCGCTTCCACGCATGTAGCCCGGGTGGCGCCACCCCGGAAGGCAACTTCGAAAGCGCCACGAACGGCTTCCGGATCGTGAGCTCGCAGAAGCTCCCACGCTTTATCCGACTCAGCTTGCCGCTCCAGGTGTAGTGCCTGGTTGCTTGAGTCAATTCGCTGAGCCTCGATCAGGGCGGCCTTCGTGGCTTCGGCTCGCGCCAGTTTCCTCGCTGAACGCCGGAAGATGCTTATACCTTGGAGAGCTTCCACCTCCCGGGCAGCGGAAAGCGTCTCGACATCGGTGACCTGAGGGGCGGGGACCATGATGCGCGCCGCAGGCTCGTAGTGCTCATGATGCTGCGTGACCAGTGCATTCTCGATCCGGGTGAGCTCTTCAATCTCGTCCTCGAGCGCAGATCGCCTCTGTGTGCGTTCGAGTTCGGCCACTGTTGGTGGTCGCTGTCCTTCAACCGAGGGCCGTTTAGAACCACCTGGAGACTTCTTGAGACCAGCCGAAGATCCTCTTTGGGATACCCGCACTCCAGCTACTTTCGCTGAAGCGTAGCTTGGGCCCGAACCGAATGAGACGCGAGCTGAGTTATTCCCGATACTCGTCCTGACTCCGCGGCTCGACGCACTCACCCTCACACCGGGTGCGATCTTAAAGCTCTTTCTCCTGCGAGCCATCTTTGGCCGCCTCTCTCGGGTATTCGGAATCGCTTTCACACTCGCGCACCCTCGAGATCAGTGAGATTTCTGATCGCTCAAGGAATTCTCAACCATATCGACCTTTCCCTGGTGACGGTATAGCGTCGCCCTACTCCACCCCACGAGCTTCGCCGCTTCTGTGGCAGTTCGACCTCGCGCCCGAGCCTCCTGAACCACCCGGAGCTTCTCCGCGATCACGGCCGGATCCGACGGCGGCCGGCCAAAGCGTGTACCACTCTGCTTCGCAGCCGCGATGCCGGCGTTGACTCGCTCAGTGATGAGCTCCCGTTCGTACTCCGCGAGGGTGGCGAGCATGTTCAACATCAGCCGACCCGTCGAGGTCGCTGGATCAATCCCATCACTGATGGACTTGACCGCCACTCCCTTATCCCGGAGAAGATTCACCGTGTTGAGCACGTCGATCAACGAACGCCCCAGTCGGTCGACTCGCCAGACCACCACTGTGTCCCCCGACTCTGCATACTCAAGCAGCCTCTTCATCCCAGGCCGAGAGATCGCGGTCTTCGATCCGGAGGTGACATCGAAGAACACATCTCGACTTTGCACCCCCTCCTTCAGCAGTGCGTTGACCTGCAGCTGTGAATCTTGACTTGCCGTGCTGACTCGCGTGTACCCCAAAAGCCTCATGCGACAAGGATGCCTCACAAAAGTGGGGATCAAGCACTTCTGAGACGCATTACGTCGAGACAGGTTAACGAGACATCACCTGCCCCGGATTCACGCGGAGCTCAAGGGACTCAGAAGCGCTCCTCCTGAGTGTCTTATAAAACTACAACTTAATGAGGCGCATGGCTTCCAGAGAGCTGGCCGCGAATAGTTAGCCCGAACCGACGTGCACTAATGACAGCAATGGAGCTCTTGCAGTGCAGCAAGGCCGGCCGCCAAGGCGTGCCCGAAGCAATACCGTCCTTCTCAACTGGTGCGCCGACTGATATCCGTGGCTTGTCAGGGTCTCACGATCTCTAGCCCCTAGTCTCGGGGGACTCTTCGGCAGGCGGGTAAGCGTTGCGCAGTCGGTGCAGGGTGGCCTCCACGACGGAGCGAACATCCGCCTCCCGCAGTGGTTCACGGGACAGAGCCGAACTAAACGAGAACCCCTCGACCAGGGTTAGTAACAGCAGTGCCTCCCGGTTCAATGACTCCTCATTGATCATGCGGTCGGTCAGCGCCTCACGCAGCCATGCGTGCATCGCCTTCACGCTGGCGGAGGACGCCTCAGCAATGTCTGCCGCGAACTCCAGATCTGTGCGTGCCATCACACGGTATTCCACAAGAGCAATATTCTCCTTGCGCTCCTGCTCATTAGTGGGCGCAGCGAAGATCATCACTTCAGCAATCCGGGTCGCCGGGTCGCGAGAGAGCCCCACGCCTCGACGCACGACACGTTCAATCACCACACCCAGAGTGAAACGCATGACCTCACGGAGAGTGTCGCCGAAATAGTGCCGAATACTACCGATGGCCAAACCGGTCCGCTCGGCGATCCGCGTGAGAGTGACTGCGCGCAACCCGTGCACGGCGATCTCCTCAATCACAGCATCGGCGATCTGTTCCCGCCGTGCAGCCGGGTCGACTCTCTTAGGCATACACCCACCCTAGCCCTTCTAGCATGCGCATGCTAATCTAAATAGCATGTACATGCTAAAGACTATTCTTCTTGTTGCTCCACCCCCTGATGACTTTGGAGTGCCCGAGACATGAGCGATTGGCACAACCCGCGGGAAGGCTCCGGGGATAAGTGGCGCGATGGCTGGAAGCGTAAAAGCTTTGATGGACACGACCGGATTAATGACTTCGAAGGCCTTGGAAATCTCGAAGATTTCGATACAGACCACGACGCATGGTCGACACCCGGTCCGGCGCCTAACTCACCGTTACCAGCGTTCCGCCCTTCGCTCTCGCTGCAGCGCACGCGGTTCGCGATCGACCTGGCCGATGAGTCCACGGCAACGATTGACGTTGATCACCTCTCGGGGCGGGCGTCGCTCTACAGGGACAGCCGGCATGTACAGACCTCCTACATGCCGGTCCGGTTCCCCCTGCGATCAGAGAGCATCGAGGTTGCCGCCAGCAGGTATGGCATGCAGAGGATCCACCTGATCCGCACAGACGGCTCTTCCCATCGTCTCGATCCCGCACCGGGAACACCTGAGCACTGGCGTGCCCAGCTCTCCCATCGCCACCCTGGGATCGGGCGCGCGCTGGCCGGTGGTGCTGTCCTCGTGCTGGTGGTCAATCTGGTACTGCTCGCTCCACAACTTCTCGAGCTCATCACCCACCTGCCGCTGTGGGTGGAGCGTTTCACCCCGTTCGTCTCCCCTATCGACCTGCCGGTTTGGGCGAACACGGTACTCACCCTTACAGCCGGTCTCGCGGGACTTGAACGGGCACTCTCCCTGCGCCATCACCGGCTCCTAGACGCCGAGACCGAAGGAATCCAAGGCTGAAAACCCCGGCCGCTACTGGTCACGGGTGCCCGCCTTCAGAGCATTCGTGACCTCCCGGGAGGGGGTGTTCACTCACCATCCTGGACGGTCAACGCCGTCCTTGTCGAGGAGAAATGTTTGCAACAACACGACCGTCAAGGGAACCCACCTAGACGCTCCGCCCTGCCATCGCGGCCGAGCGAATACCACCAGTTCCTGCGCACCCCTGGTTACCGGTGGTGGAAGTCCGTACTCGCGATCGCACTCATCCCTATCGCCTATGTCGTCAGCACCTTCACGCTCACCTGGGGACTGACCAGCGTCTCAGAGTCCTTCGGCCTCAGCCTGGCGCCACCTGAAACCCCCGGGCGACGGAGTGGTAACCATGAGCCCGTCCCTACTGCTTGCCAGCAACCTCGCCATCGGATTGCTGATCCCAGTCTCCCTCGGTCTGCAACGGCTGCTGTTCGGCCAACCCGGACGTTGGATGCACTCAGTACACGGCCACTTCCGGTGGAAGCTGGCATTGACCCTGGCCGGGGTGCTGATACCGGTGTGGATCATCTACGGCATCGTCTGGACGATGATGAATCCAGAGGCGGCCGGTGTGAGCGGGCCGCCAGCCACACTGGCCAGCACCGCTGTGCTCTTTGTGATCGTGCTTCTGACCAGCCCCCTGCAGGCGGCCGGCGAGGAATACGCCGTGCGCGGCCTCTTGGCACGCAGCTTCGGTTCCTTCACCACACAGCGCACGGTTTCCCTGCTGCTGGCTCTGCTCGCGCCCAACCTGATGTTCACCGTGGTGCACGGACTGGCAGACCCGCTCCTGGTCGTCTACACCTTCTCCGCCGGGCTGGCCTGTGCGGTGGTCACCTGGCGCACCGGGGGAATCGAAGCTGCCGTCGTACTCCATGCGGTCAACAACACCACCTTGTTCCTAGTCGCTTCCTTTTTCTCCAGTGAAGTCACCATCGACCGAAGCTCCGATCACGGCGAGGCGATGCTGCCAGGCACCCTCCTGATGCTGCTGACCGCCGCGGGAGTGTGGCTCTGGGCGCAACGCAGGGGCATTGCCCGCTCCGCCGAACCGAACCCCGTCGACTCGACGAGCCAGTGATTCCCGGAATGCACTCGTGAGGCCTGCCTGCTCGGGCCAAGCAGGGTCGCGACCGTGATCCCAGCGCGGATCGCCTCGCCGCACTGGGCTCGTCCAGACTCCCTGCGTCGGCAGCACCTGTGCGACCAGGAACCAGATCCAGGAGACGGGAGCGAATCCCACCTGGCGTGATCGCGGTGAACCGGTCACCAGCTCCGAGATCAAGGCGCTTCAGAAAGTCTCCGTGATAAGCCAGTTTCCCCACGCGGAGCAACTTCCTTGACAAGGTGATTTCTGAGGCCAGCCGTGGGGCGGCCACCGATGTCACTGAAGCAAGCCAGGTGTAAGTTAGATCACCTAGCTCGCCTCCTGTGGGCGAGGCCCGGCCCGTCTGGTGACACTTCCCAGACGGGCTTGTTTTGCTTCCAGGACATGAGCGTTTCCACTCGGGATTTCAGAGAGTGAGCGTTCTTTGCCTAGCAGGAACGTCTCCCTTACTGAGCGGAGAGTCCAGAGGCGGGAGGGGTCCGGGACAAGCTCCGGGCCGGAATCAACGACGCCAGAACTGCGGCCAGGATCGTGACACCCCAAATCATGCCCATACGCCCCCACGGGACACTCGGCGCTACCGAAACGTCATCACGTCCCACCAGTGAACTAACACCACCCCAGGCAAAAAACGCTCCCAGAACACTACCCAGGCCAAGCGCGACCACGGCCATCAGGACCGCCTCCAGAGTCACCATTACCCCTACAGAGCCTCGGGTCATCCCCAGGGCACGCAAGAGAGCAGCCTCCCGTCGCCGTTCGAACACCGACAATGCCAAGGTGTTGCTCACCCCAATTACAGACACCAGCACCGAGGCGGCAAGTAGGACCAGCACGACCACCAGCACGGTATCGATCACCTGGGTGTAACTGGCTCGGGCCATCGCCGCGTCCAAGAACACGTCGCCCCCTGAAGCTCCGACCTCATCTCCCAAGCGGGTCAGATCCCCCATCGTTGCAGCCTCGGAAATCTGCATGACTGTCATCGCGTCAGTATTCTCCAAGGACCACTGCTCAGCCGTCGGCATCATAGCCGACGGCACCACCACCGTGTCGGTTGGAACCCATGGGGCGGCAACCGCGGGAAGGGTCATGGTCGCTTCAGAAGCGCGGCCATCCCCGGCGCCAGCGGGGGCTAGAGCCACCTCAATGCGCCCTTGTCCGCCGTCGTCGAGAAGGTCCGGTGAGATCAAAGCCACCGGCCCCTCGCCTGTATCGTCCAAGAACACGGAGTCTCGACGGGTGATGTTTTCGAAGGATGACTCGTCGGCAAGAACAACTCGCCCCTGGGTCGACCCTGGTTCCAGCGATTCGCCTTCCAGCGTTGCCGGCGCACCGGGGAGACTCTGGTGACCGACCACGATCGGTGAATCCTTCAGCACCCGATCAATCTCCTCGGAGGAGTCACCGAGACTGGCGTCCACGGGGTTGCGTTCGGACAACTCCTGACCGAGTGAAAACTGCGCCGTCGTCGCACCCATGGTCATCGTCGAAACCAGAGTCACCCCGATCAGCAGCGCCGAAGCAGTCACCGCAGTCCGCCCTGGCACGGCGCGAGCGTTTTGCGCCGCGAGCCGCCCAGGAACCCGAAGTCGAGGCCACATCGCGACCACCTGTCCAAGCCCTGAGACTGCGGCTGGCAACAGTCGTCGACCCAGGACAAGAACCCCGGTGAATCCCAGCAGCGCACCGGCTACACCAAGGAGCGGTTCGGGCAGTGTCGCGGCGAGTAGCACCCCGCACAGTCCACCGACGGTGAACAGGATTCCCAGCACCGTGCGCCCCTTGTACGTGCGCTGGTCCTCGGGTCCGACCTCTACCGGGCGCAGCGCCGCCATGGGCGAGGTACGACCAGCGTGCAGTGCGGGCCGCACAGCGGCCACCACCGTGACTGCAACACCCAACGCCAGACCAATGGCAACAGATAGCCCGCTGAGCTGCGCAGACTCAAAGTCCTCTTGCCACAGTCGTTGGGCGGCCGTGGCTATCCCGATCGCAGTGGCCCAGCCAAGGAGGACCCCGAGCATACTGCCCAGCAACCCCAATAGAGCACCTTCAGCGACGGTGGCACGGCGCAGCTGCCCTGGTGTGGATCCGACCGCGCGCAACAGAGCCATCGTGCGTGCGCGCGACGCGACGAGAACTTGGAACGTATTAGAAATGACCAGGCCTGCCACGAAGACCGCGATGGCTCCGAAACCTAACCCTATGCTAGCCACCGCGGTGGACTGCCCGGTGAGATCGGTGATCCAGGCGTCGATGATCTGCTGGTTGGTGTAGATCTCCACCCCTGCGACCACAAGGCTGCCGTCGGTCTGGGTGAAGATCCCGGGGTCTGCATCTTCTGTCGACGTGTCACCAGCCGAGAGTTCGCCACGTCCCACCATGGACGCGATGAGCGTTGCGATCTCCTGCTGGACCTCCTCCTGCGCCGCGGGGTCACCCTGCGCGCCTCCGGTGAGGGCGACACGTATCGACGAGGGACTCTGATCGGCTTCCAAAGCCTGGAGACCATCAGGCGTCAGGTAGCCACTGACGCTGCGATGAGACCCGGCTGCGAGTCCTGAGACCTTCAACTCCGCAGAGCCCTGGTCAACGGCATCCGTCTCATCGTTGAAACGCTCCGTAGTGACCGGCAAAGTGTCACCCACTTCCAGGGCGTAGGACTCGGCGAAATTCTTCGCCAGCAGAATCTCGCCCTGGGACTCAGGCATCGACCCTTCGGCAAGGTCGATCGTGGCTGTTGACGGAAGATCCCCCGCCAACAACACCAGGTTCGTGCCGGTCGCTGCACCCTGGAGGAAGACATAGCTCAGCGCTTCCGCCTTCGCGACGGCGTCAAGTCCGTTGATCACCTCTGCGAGCTGCTGATCGGGCCGCTGACCCGGAGAGGAAGTATCACCTTGGCGGTCGCCTTCGGCTCCGTCACCCCAGCGGAGCGCGCCGGCGTTGATCACCAGGTCGGCGCCAGCGGCGTCGGCCTCAGCCTGGGCTTCCATCGTGCGGTTGAAGGACCCGAGCAGAATCACCGCGCTGACGACGAAGGCCACGGAGATCACCACCGCAATACCAGCGGCCCATAGGCGCTTCCCACCGGAACGTAGATTAGCCCCCAGCACAGGAACCCGGCTCATCGCTGCGGCCCCGCCTCAGTAACCCGGTCATGGCCTGAGGCAGACCCGCCCGATCCCGACGACGCCGCCTGGAGCATCGCTGCGGCCAGCTGCGGGGCGGACGGGTGGTGCAGTCTCTCCACCACGCGGCCGTCGGAGAGCAGCACGGTGCTATCTGCCTGGGCTGCGGCGGTCGCATCGTGAGTCACCATGATCACGGTCTGGCCGAATTCATCGACCGCAGTACGCAGCAGGTCCAGCACTTCAGTTCCGGCAGTCTGATCCAGGTTCCCGGTAGGTTCATCGGCGAAGACCACTGCGGGGCGTGAGACCAACGCCCGCGCGACCGCGACCCGTTGCTGCTGACCACCAGAGAGCTCAAAGGGACGATGACCGAGCCGATCTGCGAGCCCCAGCCGATCCACCACCTGATCGAAGAAATCACTGTCGACATTGCGGCCACCGCTCAGAGAAGTAGGCAGCAGAATATTCTCTTCAGCAGTCATGGCCGGGACCAGGTTGTACGCCTGGAAGATGAAGCCGATGTTAGCTCGGCGCACCAGCGTGAGCTGCTTCTCGGAAAGCCCGGCGAGACTCACTGGTCCACTTTCCGTGGCCAGCGTGATCGTGCCTGAATCCGGGACATCGAGCCCCGCCAGCACGTGCATCAACGTCGACTTGCCCGAACCCGAGGGCCCCATGACTGCGGTGAAGCGCCCAGCGGGGAAACTGACGCTCAGCTCCTGCAAAGGTTTCACGGCGGTGTCACCGGCGCCATAGACCTTGGTCAGCGATTCGGCGCGCACGGCTTCGTGGACAGGGTTGGGGCTGGTCGGTGGTTTCATCACGCTCAACCCTAGAGATCAGTGCCTGCGGTGACATCGGAGCAGAGGATGATCCCCACCTCATCCTGCGGAACGATTCCCCCAACCACCGGAGGACCGCGAAAGTCACGACCTTCTCCGTCACAGCGACCCTGAACCACATCCAGAATCGAGGACATTTTGCAGTGACACCGACGTCGCAGGTCAAGACCCACGGAAGTCACCCAGCCACACTCGTTGACCTGACACCCTTTCACCCCGCGCGCGGGCCTCACACTATGCGTTGCTCCAGCGAGCTCCCTACAGAAGGGAACCTAGGTCAGCCGTCAGCTGCTGGGCTGACCGACAGAAGATTCAAAATCGATTGTCATGTAACGCCAAGGCTTTCTGAGACATGGTCGTTTCGACGAGATCGCGAAACCGGACCCGCGCTAATCCACCCCAGGATGCCTGTCGCGAGGCCGTTTCACTAAAGTGCCTCTCACCGGCCGATCGCCACTAGGAAGGTTTCTGCGTCACAGACGGGCACGAGACCTCTTGTGCACTTCCGCGTTCGTACATCCGGCCCAGGCTGGGTGCAAAGAATCATTCACCCCTTATAAACCTGACCCCACACGAACTCTCGCCGTGGGGACGTGATGGAGTGCCTGTCTAGCGTCGGCCTTCAAGGGCCCGCTCCAGCGGGATGCTTCCGTCCTGCCAGGGGGTCAGAACCCAGACCAACAGATAC
>Ga0265780_10000893_pt1 | contig 44076 bp, 43 predicted proteins | sample P1T30metagenome_FD_192432 | JGI IMG/M metagenome (GOLD analysis project Ga0265780, IMG submission 192432) | Plant litter microbial communities from East Loma Ridge, Irvine, California - P1 T30 | ecosystem: Environmental > Terrestrial > Plant litter > Unclassified | place: USA: California...
TTTATTCGTCAAGTTTATACCGTTCGGACATGACATTTGAAGAACGTACGTAAGCTATTCTCAATATTGAGACAGCAATGGGAGAGATACCTTGCATTAATCCCGATCATGCATAGAGACGCCAACAGAATTTGACTTTTCGCTTTGGAGTACTTCATCTCGCAGCTCGTGATGGCAAAAATGAGACATGAGCTACTGGAAAGGAATACCAATTGAATTTCCTACGCTCCCGGCAGATAAATTTCTGTAGGTTTTCCAAGGGCTTTCGAAGACCTACAAATGAAAGATATGTAACCTCAAGATATTCTCGCCATCGTCGCTCCTCTCCACGACTTCCTCACTCTTCTTCACGAGCGAAGGGGGTGCAGCAAGAAGTAAGCTATACTCGCACCAATTGGCGATCCTAGGAGTGCTTTGCCCTCGGGCGTGTCGGTGGTGAATGAAGCGCCAGGCCAGATCTCCAATGGCCTGCCCCCAAAGCTGTGGCGAGAAGCTTCTGAGTATCGGAATTGGCGACCCAATTGGCGCAGTAGATGCGGATATTCTTGACATTGGGATTGTCGTGGCTCCAGTAGCCCCAGAGGATGTTAGACAGCGCGTGGAGTTTGGGAAGCTCTTTCTTTCTAGGAATGTAACCCCAAAATCTGGAGGCTCGGAAGCTCGGGCTCCAGAGTTCTTGCCCGAATATAGCTGTAGGTATCGCATTTAGCGATGGAACTCGAACAAGACGGACATCTATTCACTACTTACCGCCGTCAGCCTTGTTGATGCCGAACGCAAAGGCACCCTTCGTCGCCTGTGATTGTGTCAGCGAGGCAGCGAAAATCGACTGCTTTAAAAACTTACCCGGTAATAATTGCCCTCAGCCTCGTACACCTGATTATGGGCTATGATATTCACACCGTGCCCATCCTTCTTCGTTGGGTCCCAGTGCTCAACTTTGTGGCACTTGTTAGGACCACCTCTCTCCACCGGACCTACGTTGATCCCCAGAGCGTCCAAAGCTTTCTCCAGCGCATAAGTGCCTTCTTCATCGTAATCGCAGTCCTCGCTGTCTGCCTTGAATTCATTTCAGCCCCAAGTTCTCAATTCGCTGCGCTAGTTAGTTATGTCCTTGCTAGGTGTCGGTGGCCTAAGCAAACATTTGGAAGTCCCCGCGCCAACGGCTTGCGGCAGACTTTGGCTCACGGTCATCATTCAAATAATCTCCCGCAAACTGATCCGAGTACTTGAGAGCACACATCAGCGCACCGCCCTTGACAACGTAGCGGTTCCACAGCTCCGTACTTGCAGCATTATTCGGGTCGTAAGCAAGTGCCGCATCGGTGCCTGGATTTGTGAACGGGAGGTCTTGGAAGCCTGAGGCGCTGGTGTTCTTCAGTTCGCTGTTGCGGAAAGCTGTTCGGTTGAAGTGACTGCTCGTGATCTCTCATCCGACTATGGCAATACAAGCTGACACCAGGAGATAGGAAAGAAGTCTCATGATGTATGTGCTTTATCGTTTAGTAGCTTCTGAGACGGTAGATAAAATGGCGACTTAGCTGTTACCTAGGTAAGTAGCAGTTGCCGAGGAAGTCGCAAACTGCAGGTGAAGGTAGCACGGTTAGGCGAGGGCAGAAAAGTCAAGTACAGTAGCAGTATGAATGAAACCATCAAGATCGCGTCCTTGCTCAGATGGATGAGTGAGGGTGACGTGACTATCCGCATAGTCGTTCCATCCATTTTTCTGCAGCAGCTCGAGATGGCTAATGAGTTACCCTGGAGTTCAGGACGCAATGCCAGTAGCGCTATATATTGTCATCGATGACAGGTGAGCGTCGTGTGATGATATGGAGGGTAGTTTATGAGGAAGTATGCTTGCTGAACTCGAGAAGGGAACTTGTTCGCTGAACGATCCGTATAGATGGACTGCTCTCCGACGCGAACCAAAAGGACTACGGTCGAGATCTGACCAGTGACACGAGAGCGATGAATGCTCTTAATCTCGCACGACGCAGAGCGGCAGAGAGATGAAGTATCGTGCTATGGCATGCTGAACCAGGTGCCGAGAGCGAACAACTTGAGCGTCTGTCATGGCACACTGGCAACTATCATGTGGAAATCCATCGTCCTCCCTCGTGCTGGGGCCCGTACGGTCGCTGAGAGCGATGTCAAGGGTTGAAGCATTATGACTTTCAGCAGCCGATGGGGTACAATTCCCCTTCCCGCGGTCGAACAGTATTAATAGACGAATTGACCGCCATTGATTCCCGCGGACAGTAAAGAATTGCGCCAATTCAACGGCACTGCTTCATGTTCTAGCATTTGAAGACGTGCTCCTAACCCTGCATCTGAGGCCATGTCTGAGGTCTGAGGACTGAGGTATTAGAACCTGACTCGCCACTCGCCTTCACCTATATTTGTGGCTGCAAAGTTTGACCTCTAGCCACGAAGCTGGAGAAACTTTGTTCGGCTCATTGCTCACTTTCTCCACGGAAAGGCCCGCTCGTTTCAAGCGTCGATGCATTTGAATGGATCAACACTTCCGGATAGCGCCAATTGATCAGGGTCTTGAGTTTGTCTTGTGGGGTGATAGTCTGTTGAGTTCATGCGATGAACCCGCGGGTTTGACTTAGAGTTTGTAGTAGGACAGCGCACCCCGTGACAATGAGACAAGGTCGGCGAAGTAGCCCGCAGCCTTCAACGGATGACAAGCTTCTGGCTGCATATGGGAGCTCATAATGGCGCTGCGAAACGACTCGGGTGCTCCACGATTCTCAGGAACCATCCGCTAAGCATGGTGCATTTCGTGAACGTAGGTGTACCCTTCGACTCCTGAATGGTTTGATCTACTAGTCGGATTCCCGCGGCAGCACGCCATCGTAACTTGCACACTTGAACTTCTCGAAGGTTCCAGCGCTTTGTTAGCAGGAAAGCTAATATTGAGGAAGACAAATGCCGGCGGGGCCAAGTCGATCCTGGAAATGCCACTACGTTTCCTTTCCTGGCACGGTTCGCTGTTCTTTAGACGTGCTGGCTGAAGTACTTTTGAGTAAGGTTTCGTTCTGATATCAGATTGCGGTTTGCCGTGCACTAACCTGAACGTTACTGAGAAAAGTTTGGTAGGTTTCGCTTGCGTTGACAACACTACCGCACTGCCGTAGTAAATATTGTTTCATAGAACCTCGAAAACTCAAAACTGACATGGAAAGTATTGCGCAACCATCCAGACAGCGGTATCATCCGATCAAGCGCGCGAAGGTTCACCCTAGAAGCATTGAAGCAGATTTAGAAGTCTTTCAAGGTTTACAAATGATTGCCAGCCACTGCGTTGAGGGCCCGCTTTCCTGTGCCACTTGGGGCGGAAGGTCTTCCGCCTCCCACACCGATTTGCCGGCAAATCTATCAATCTCGCGCTACGGCCAGCTTACAGCCGTAGCACGCATGGAGTTCATTATGCAAGTGACCAACTAGTCTGAAACTCTACCATTCTGTCACTGGCTTCAAGTTCGATGTTGTAGCGATCGTCGACTTCAAACACGTATCATATTTTCTCTCGACGGTGATTGGACAAGCAAATGATGTGTTGGCAGTACATACTGTCATCGGCTGCTTTGCTGCAAAGGGACTACATTTAGTCAGATGCATCGACTTGGCCGGTGATGAATTTGCTATCAAAGAAGTCGAGTACATTTCACTGCCTCCGCTAGCCCAAGAGGCATTTCCGCCGAAGCAATTGGTTCTGTAGCGGATAGCACGGCTGTTGTTGGTAAGTACAATCCAAGATCGATCAAGCTCGACCACTTCACAATCACCAACTTCCACAGGCAATGCTCTTGATTCAAGCATTGCAATCACCATGTGCTCGATTCGGGAGAGGCAATAGCTGCTACTGCAGTGCATGACTTGTGTACTGCTCTAATGTCCGTCCCTCACCAGATGCGTGTGCATCAACTATCGATTTGTAAGTTCGATGATCCGCCTAGTGACAGAAACGGGTAGTGCTTTCCCTTTCACCCGCATCCGTTTGTTAGGTAAACACGCAAAAAGGACTTCGAAGCGAAACCAACTCGCCTCTGACGGGCAGCCTTGTGTCCGAGTCTGGGAATCAGGGAGAGGTTGGGGGAGTTTCAGGAGTGCCAGTGCGTCCCACTAGCGCAGGTACAGGTACACTATCCCAATGTTGACGTTTGCTCCGCACGCACCTCTGAATGCCAACGTCTACGGCTGCAAGAATTCGTTTTCGGAAACGGTTATGCGTGTTCCACAGCATCCAGCATCTGCCATCAGGCGTTTGCAGGGAAAGGAGGCGAGGTCGGCTTCAATAATTCCATTTTCTACCGTCTCGTATAGAACTTAATTGCGCTCCCAATACTCCAAATAGCATCCACCGTCTTCATACAAGTTCGAATTCGCTGCTGACTTGTAGTTACTATTCACAAGCGGGTGGAGTAGACAGATGAAACGACTGAGGGAATGTCAAATGCATGGAGTAACTACCGTGAGAATTACCCAGCACTGCCAGATGTACGTAACTTGCAGGCTGAAAACCGGCATGCAATTGATGCTGTGACGTCCAACAGCTGTGCATGCAAAACCTGGCAACAAACTACACCAGGTACACCACTGCATCTGACGAGCAACGGTCTAGCGCTTGCAGCCGAGAGACAGGTTTGACCTTCGTCTCTGATTCGCGAATGTGACTACGAGTGAATGCGGCTAGTGTTGAGCCGCTAGCCAAAAGTAACTCTGAAACGGCTTCCACCACTTTACTGGCTTGATGGGAAGCGTCACGCCCATGGTCAGCCTGCCGAAGAAGGCAGACCGTCGCGCTCTTGTTGTATGGATGGCAGCAGAGACAGAATTGAAGGTGACAGCCACCTTATGAGAGATTGGACGGAAGAGCATCGCACATCAAGGATGCCAGATGGAAGAAGGGCCAGTCCCGCAGGCCGATAAGGCGCGTGTTTCAGGGTGGAGATCAAACCATGCCCCAGTGCTGATTCTGCTCGTTCCTGCATCTTGACGCACCTCACCTGGCTAATTGAGCAGCCACCGCCATCGATGATGAGCTCAAGGCTAGAAGGCTGTCATCGAGGACATGCTCTCGTGATGCTGCGCAGACGTGCAGGTGTCACTGTGATGTTCCTGCGTCTGCCGAACGCGTCCGAGCGAACGCCTCTGGCGCGTCGGCATCGAAGAGACCCGTTTTGAGAGAGCGGTTTTCCGTGGCAAGCCAGGCGTACAGTAGAGGCTTTTTCGTTGATTCAAAATGTGAAGCCGCCGCTGTGGGCTCGGTGCGCATCAGGTGACGGGGCGCGAATATCGATACTGAGGATTCGACCTTCAGGCTCACGGCCATCAGCGTATTAGGCGCGACATACGATGCACGGTGTTCACGCCGGCCAGCAAGCGATCTACCGGCCTCGGGGTGAGTGCATGAGTGACGATGGGCTTGTGGCGATAGACCCTGGGACGGCTGCCAGCTCAAACTCAAACTTCTTCACGCAAGAAAGGTTGTTTTGAAGCAACCGTAGCCGGCGGACCGCGATGATCTCTCGACTGCAGTCTGTGTCGCGGCACCTCGTGGTGGATGCTGGCAATGCAAGCGAGGCCCCGCCAGCGCTGTGCTACGCTAAGCCGGAAGCGTCGACTGAGCCGAGGGCGAGGCAGGTGCCAGTCATGGCAGATTATCGGGGAAGCAGGCGCGACCCACGAGCGCAAGGAAGGAGCTGCGAGCAGCAACGGCAAACGGAGATCGATCGAGTGCAGGGCGCCCTCACATCCAGCTCATCTCCACAGGCATCCCCCAACTTCCACGGGCAACACACCAGCCAGTGCCAAACGGTAAACCACGCTCCCCAGCGCTGAGCGACATAACTTACCAACGCCAGCGCTGCGCTCGCGCCGGCCAGCCAACTCTTCCGTCACGTCCGCACGGGCGGTCCCACGAGTCGCCCACACCCCTGTCACCTAACTTGGCGCTGCACAAGTGTGCGCCGCCCAATTGGCCGAGCTTACTGGCAAAAGCGCGGGCCATTAATAGACTATTCTGAGACCGCTAAGCTCCTGTTTCACGAAGTCCTCCGACACCTAAAGCTGCCGCTGCCCCCTCAGATTTGCGTTTCGTATCCCCAAAGCCCTAACTTTCACTCTGCCCAGTCTTTTGGACGTCGAGACTGCTCAACCCCGAGGCAGGCCCTCTATACGTTTTATTATCCCACTTAGCATATCTGATACGGTTGCTGGCTTTTTTCACTCGCTTTACGCTTCACCTTTCATCATTCCAAGCTGGCAGGACCTTCTTCAGTGCCTACCCGCCGTGTTCCAGCATTCCACGGCTCGCTACGTCTGACCACCCCAACTCCCAAACACTGTACATAGGAGCGTGTTGCAGCGCAGCATGTACCCTTCCGCCCATCATGCTCAGATGCCGCCGCCTCAGGCACGATCTGTCGCACCTGAGACCTTTCTATTAGACCAGGACGCGCAGCAGAGCCTACCACCTGACAGTATCGTAGCGCTTCAGCAAGTCGACAACCGTATGTGCATCACTCATGTCACCTGTGCAGCCACGCGTTGAACATTGCTCACGCATTGCTTGCCGGTACACCCTACTGACGCCGTCACAGTCAAATACTTTCTCATCTCAGCACCAGTCGATTGGCAGCAGGACCAGTACATCCGCAGATTTCTTCTGCCAACTGGCGAATATGTATCCTGCGTACTTTGGTGAGTATCTCAATGCTTTCACACGCTGTTCGGTCGACTAATTCCCGCTCAGGAACAATCTCTTTCACATCTCAGGCACAGATATTGTACGATGCCTTTCATTCAGATTTCAGGCCTTTGGTCGCCCAGTGAAGAACTCGAAGAAGTTCGAGGAGGGAATCTTCTCCGACCTGCGCAACCTGAAGTCTGGCACAGATGCATCTCTGGAGGAGCCGAAGAGCGCATTTCTTGACTTTCTCTACAAGAACAACTGCATTCGAACACAAAAGAAGCAGAAGGTCTTTTACTGGTATAGTGTGCCTCATGATAGACTCTTCCTTGATGCGTTGGAGCGCGACCTCAAGCGGGAGAAGATGGGCCAGGAGGCCACCACCATGGCCGTGAGCGAGCCTGCCCTTTCCTTTGAGTTCGACTCCTCGCAATCTTTGTTCGAGCAACTCACCAAGGCACAACAAACCAACTCCTCGTCGTTCAACAACAATGTCCAATCGTATGCGCAGTCAACGTCACCCGACATGCGAGGAATGGAAGCGTCCATGCCCCCACCAACCATGGTACCGGTACAGCAGCCCATGCCCCAGATGCAGCCCATGCCGCAAATGCAGCAGATGCAGCAACCCGCCCACCCCCACGAGGACCCCATGGCTCAGTACCACCACCAAATGTCGATGCCGCCAGCAATGCAGAACAACGTTGTGAAGAGCAGGGAGCAGCGCGAGTTCAGCGCACATCTTCAGTACGATCGTAACGGCATCCCATTGTCGCAAGTGCACCAGAGACACAGCTCAATGCCAGCATACATGGAATACTCGCCCGCGCCTTCATTTGTTTCATCTCACTACGAAGACTACAGCACTCGCGGCCTGTCCTTCGAACCGCTGACCCCTCCTCAACACCACATTACCCTTGGCCAGGAACCTGCTTATATTGCCAACGAGGACACTGGCCTGTATAGTGCCATTCCTGACCTGCCAGTCCCCAACAACTACAACCCGCTCATGAATATTCCTCCGTCGAACTTGATGGGTCCTGGATACCCAGTATCGAGGCCATTCGCACCCGGCAACGTCTACTCGGTCATAGAAGGCTCTCCTACTTACAAGCAGCGACGAAGACGCTCATCGCTCTCCGCTGGCATCAGTGCTGCGGTCACTGCTGCAGGCGCCGCTCACCAGGTCCATCGACCCAGCGAGCTCAGGCGGTCAATGTCGAGCTCTGTGGTTCCTGTACCCGAGGCTGACGAGTCCGACCACAACTCACCAAACAGTGTCAACGGAGGCAGCTATCCACAGTCAATACCGGATATGAAGCCTCTTGTAGACATCTCACGGCAAGGCACACCTCTCCACACAGTCGAGGAGAGCCCAGAACAACACCACGCCATCTTGCACAACGATGATCTCAACAGCATGGTCAACGGCGAGCTGTTCGAAACTCCTCTACAACACAGCGCCCTGGCTCGCACCGCAGGCGCTGCACCTGTCTTCCGACGCGCCCGCAGCGCCACCATGATGGAGATTGGCCCGTACCCTCAGAAGTCACACTCATGTCCGATCCCCACCTGTGGCAGACTCTTCAAGAGATTAGAGCACCTCAAGAGGTAAGCGCTCGCAATTTCCACCATCAGCTTTGTTGACGGGGCTACTGTGCTATTTTTATGCGAGTAGACGCTGACTGGGCGCTTAGACACGTGCGTACGCATACACAAGAACGACCATACGTTTGCCCGCTGTGCAACAAGGCTTTCTCGCGCTCAGACAATCTCGCTCAGTATGTCAACAACCATCCTCCAATTGATTTACACATTGCTAACCATGATTAGACATCGTCGCACACACGAGCCACGCGCTGACGGCGAGCCGCTGAGTGACTACCAGGATGATGATCTCGAGGGCGACGAGGACCACCTCCACTCGCTCGAAGAGGACTCTCCTGAGTCTGGCAATGACTACCTGTCGCTTTCCCACCACGGCGTGTCGCTGAGTGACATTCCGGGTCCGACTCTCGGCATGACCACGATGGCACCACCTCAGCACATAATGGCGGGGAGCCATTACTGAACACTCCACCAATTTGACGACGTCACACAAATGAAATGAGCATCTGGCGCAGAGGGCGCAGGCATCACAACGACACTTTTGTTTTCTTTTCTTGTTCAACCTTCTTCTCATCTGTTTAATCCCGTTAGACCGTTTTGTCTTCTTTCTTCCGCATTGCATACCGTGCTGTTTTCTTTTTCGTGGTGCTCAGGGCGGTACATTGGATCTGGGACCGCATCATGACTACGACCATGAGTTCCTTTCTTTTTTTCTTTTCTTGCTTCTTCCATCATTGCCGTCCGTCCTTCCTAGTCGGTTGGATATACATTACACTTGTTCGAGCGCTTCCCTTCGCATTGCTGAAAAGTTGTTGGGGCTCTGGATACCGGCATTGCATGCTTGTGCGGTCCGTTCTGTTGTGGATACGAGAAGCTGGTGTTGAGCGTCCCTCGTGACGCGCGTGTATAATACTTGAAACAAACGCAACGCTTAAATGCGATATCACATGTTCCTTATTCGTAAGCGCGATGACACTGCCTTACCTGCTCGCTTCGATCTCGCAATCGCGGTCTCACAGCACGACCGCCTAATGTTGGAACACAGCCGACTTGCGGGGCCACGATGCTTTTTCCTGCTGCCCTTTTTCCACAAACGCTCCAACATGTACTATCGTGATCGGGAAATACGTACTCGGCCCCATCGTGACTCGGCTTATATAATTCCGCCCCGGGATGGCCGCATTTGGCCAACCAACATGGCTCCGCTGACGGGCTGCAGCATGAATCTGCGCTTGTGACGATGATCCTGCAGTTGGATCTTTCGAGTGCAACGCGTTTCATCCGATTGGCAAGTAGAACTGGTCGCGTGCTTTAGGAAGTTGGTGATGGTGCCAGTGCGTGTTTGTTTTTGTTGTTCGTACTTCTCGGTAGAAGAAGTTGGGGTTTGCGCGGGCGAGTGGTTTAGGGCGGTGCTGTGTTTGTTTGGTGTTTTGATGTAAGGGTGCTAGGAGCTAGAGTAGCGTAGAGTTTGGGAGAAAGGTCCTTTGGTTGTGTTTGTTCGTGGGACTTGTATGGGTGTTTGTGAAGGTTGGTGGGTTCGTGGTTGAGGTGGGGCAGGTAGGTCTCGTGAGCGTGAACGGTCAGACAGAGGTGCGATCATCGTACGATCTCCCTTCATGAGTTTGCATGAGCAGATGGTCTCCAGGAAGACTTGGGTCGTTTCTCACGTGCCGAAGCACCCGTCAATTACAACGAAGTAGGCAGTGTTGTTGTACGTTTCAATCTATGATTTGGTGTCATCTATCTAGGTATGCCTCAACGCTCAATGTGCAGAGTCGAAGAGCACACGACCTTACTGCGAGAACGACGTACGCCGTACTCTTGATAATGCTCGAAGATTTGGCTTTTGCCGTCTTGTCGCTCGACTAGGTTAGACGGTATCGACTAGCGTGCAGTCACATGTGCAGGCGCGCCCGAAGCGCGACGCGTGTGCTTCGCAGCACCTTGACCGACATGCTTTACCTCCCTTAACCGCACGCCAGTATCTCATTCAGTTGGCAACGATGACTGTTAGTCATAAAGATAGTAGTCGAGAGGTGCAGCCCGTTGCGGGAGTGAAGCGCAAGCGACCCACGTTCATGTACGTATTCAGCGATCTCTGCATGTGCATCCCTGATTTCCCTCAAACATATACTAATGGCTCGTGTAGAGACATGGACCAGACGCAAGTTGAAGTCATACTTACGGACTGCGACAAGTAATTCATGGTGTACAAGGACCTTGCTTGCTTCCACTCCGAATACTTTCGAGGTGCTTGAAACGGGTCGTTTCGAGAAAGTGAAGAAATGTCTTCGCCTAGGCGATCTTTTTGAAGGAACCTTACTAGTCTTTCAATTTTGGCTCTATGCTCAAGCTACGAGAGAGGAAGGCGGCTTTCATACCAAGAAGCACACATCTGAACATACGCTGCCCGCTTCTGCTGGTCCTGCTGTACTGGACTGGGAGAAAGTGAAAGGTACGTGTCACATAAGGTGTTTCGCTCCCCAAAACTGACGTGGAAGATCTCTCCGAGCAGCCTCGTGGGTACTACAGCCTGTTCGTTGATCTATCCGTCTTTGCCGATCAGTATGACGTCCCCCAGCTCAGGAAAGACATCATGACTGTCCTTGTCGACCTGGAGAGCCAATTCCATACCAATGGAATGAAGACATGTACATCACTGTGTGCCTCAACTCTTGTTGGGAGACTGCCGGACACTGCCCCAATTCGACGTTACATTGCGCAGCAGGTGGCGCGTATCTGGCAGAAGAACCACAGCAGCAGAAGCTTCCTTGATCGATTCCCGCAAGCATTCGTTACGGATATTTTACAAGCTATCTTGTCTGTACCCCGGAGTGTTCTACCAGCGAAAGCCCTAAAACCAACTCGTTTGAGGCCGTGCAATTACCATGAGCACAGGACTACAGACGACGAAAATGCATGCAAAGAGCAGCAAGCAGCCGACGGTAGTTTCTACCTCGGATTCTTGAAAGCATGTATGAGGGAAGTCGCTAAGATCGCAGAGGGCCACAATCAAGTGCAATAATTCTAGAGCAGCAGATAGCTTCGCAGCGATCCGCGACGACCTCGAAATGAGCTATGGGTGGACTCAAGAAGACCTACGACCGGTCGATGTTCTGGGGCCTCTTGGTGCTGCGAGGAGGATATCAATCAATACCACTAGGCCTCGGCCTTGGCTTGTTTCTATTCACTGATACGGTACCAAAGCGAAGTCTTGGATCCGCGTCTGCACGCGATGACCCGAGTCACCCCACACTCATTTTCTGGGTAGGGTCCAGACTTTGATAAAGCTTAAGCTCACTTCTCCCACCCACATTGCGCAACTGCGCCAGACAAGACCATGTCGAATCTCTCTAAACTCGCCCCTCCCGCCCGCCGCGGTGACTTCTTCTACTCTTCTGTCCTCTACGCCGACGCAGGAATGGCAATCATCATCCTCGCGCCAGCGTTGCAGAACTAGCCGCCCTCCTCCGCCCAGAAGCCCCGAACTTGTACTCCCATGGTCGCAAACCTGAGCCGTCTTCGCCTGCAAAGGACCCAGCCTGGCACTACTACTCCGCGCAGCTGATCTACTATGGACTGGCGGTCACCAAGAACAAGAATACGGCCAAGGTCAGGTTGCTGGATGCGATGAACCAGTTCAAGCCTGAGATTCCTGCTTGGGTGCTGAAGTTGGAGGGCGACCTCAAGAAGGAGTGGGAGGCGGAGAACAGGAAGATCAAGAAGAGTGCAGGGGCAATGGCTGGTACGAAAGGAGCAAAGACAGAGGCTATGCAGGGTGCTCCGGCTGGTCTGAATGTCACGGGTTAGTCTAAGAATGTCGACCAAGTGTCATCACTAACAGCTGCGCAAGTCAACCTTTCGCTGTCGTGTGGCTTGTCTATCCTTTGGGGACCAGTCGCCCAGCGGCCAAGCAACGTCACCCCGAAGCGCAAAAGAGCGAGTAGCCAAGTTTCTACACCCACCAGCGCATCGAAGAAGCCTACCTCAGTCAAGAACGAGTCTACGCCTACAAAGAGGATCAAGAAAGAGCCTGTCGCAAAGCAAGCTGCACCGCGCGTCAAGCATGAGCATCATCAGTCCTCACCGATGTCGTCTAGTTCATATCTCAAGCACGAGTACGGCTCCCAGCCCATGTCCTCCCCCTGTGTCAAGACCGACCCATACGCCCACAGCGGAGCCAGCCAAGACGGCGTCGCACTGAGCGGACTCTACGAGATCGACTGTCACACAGCCACTCACATGATCAACGACTACGATTTCAACCTCACGCTCGCCAAGAACTCTGCCCGCGGCTGCTTGTGGGCCACATTTCGCTGGGGTGCATGGGACGGTATCATCCAGATCAAACCGGGGCCCGAACTGAACGAGCCGGTATCTTTTGGCTGGCGCCTGCGCGACCTCGATACAGGAAAGTTGACGTTCGGAAAGCGATGCACTGGGCTGATCACTTGCTTCTCGGACCAGACCCTGTGGGGCGAGCTGCATGATATTCCTGGGGCGGGTGCCGTGGTGTTCGAGGGCAGGAGATTAACGGGCGAGAGTCTGGAGGATGACCTGGCATGAGTGGGATGGATTCGTGACGCAGGCATATGGTCGTTGAGGAAGCGTGTGTGCGCTTTCACGGCAGAGTATCGGATGTGATGAGTTGGCATATTGCGGTTGGAAAGCTGTGCGCACCTTGGCCACATTTCTGTAGCGAGCTCAGCTGTACGCATGTGGTCATTTGTGACGCCCCTCTTTCGCAGGTGGATTGTATGATCCAAGGCAGTCAAGACTGCACTACGAAGGCGCTTGGTTTTATTTGTCAACCTTCAGGATGTATCACACGCCAATTTCAGTGACTCAAGAAAGTGGAGACGTCTCTTCGTCTGTGTTGAAAGTCTCGGTGTATTTAAGTGTGCCACCCTTCCCAGAGGTATCTTCCAATTGCTGTTGTAGGCTCTCAAGCTCCTTCTCCATCTCACTAGCACTGGCCGGCCGCCACGAGCTATCAAAGTCGATCAGAGTCGCTATCCCGGCACGGATCAGGGAATTCTGCTTGTTAATGTCCCCATGCACGATGCCCAGCCGGTGCAGTCTTGACAGAACCGTTCGACACAATGGCAGATCGTGCGGCGTGGCGTGCCGAGCATCTGCAATGCGCTCCATCACAAATTCAATAACCCTTCCCTCCTCAACTAAATGCCCAAGAAACTCCGGCCCAATGTGGTGTTCTGCTATCCACTCGTACGCCACCGTCTCGTGATTCAGCTGTGGAATCTCCCACTCGAACCGTGCGAATTTGGCTATGACGGGCGAAGCGAAGCGATCACAGGTGGCCTCGTAGACGTTTGATCGGAGTTTCTGACCCATGCTGAGCTCCAGATAATCGATGTGCTGTGGATGCCAGGACCGCTCAACTCCAGGGAGATGTGATCATTTGACGGACGTGAAGCTAATGGTATGGCTTTCTGTGTTGCGCGAGACGCGGCCTTCGTTCCAATTTCCAGAAGGGAGTGGCGGTAACATCTCGATTAGAGTAGGCGCAAAGCACATGTCTTCAACGCTGTACAGGCCGCCATGTATGGTGATGTACTTGACGTGCTTGTTGTCTACCAGAACGCGAAATTCGCTTTCTTGATCCTCGTCCACACACCCTTGAAGGACTTGTATCTGTGGAGAGCAAGACATGATGGTATAAGACTAAGAAAGTTGGTGTCGGCAGAAGATTGACCGACTGAAAAGGAAGACAGTGTGTCTGGAACAGATTCAGAGTCTTGGCTGCTTGCTCACATTATCTGCGATTAGTACACCAATTACCTTTTACGCAAGTTGAGACCGAAAAAAGGGTAGGACTCTCTAAGAGCAGTTGTACAGCATGAGGGGAGTGAGCAACCTTCAAGATGACGTCGAGCCTTGGCACAGCAAAAGTTTCCGGCGCTCGGAATGAAGCCGAACCTCATCAGTCACCATGCCTTCGATATCGCGAAGCATACAGCCGATTTGCTCGCCGTTTCTGCATCCGAAGCATGTCACTAGAATACAATCGTTGAATGTAACGCCGAGACCACAATGGGCGCGTTCTTTTCACGCGTCTGCGAGCTTGAAGGCGCTCGATCTCGCATACAGCCTCCATGACAATAAGGGCAGCGCCAAAGGAGACCCAATCGTGATCATCCACGGCCTGTTTGGCAGCAAGAAGAACAACCGCAGTGTCAGCAAGTATGTCACACACTTCCCACAGACAGTACAAGCCTAATACCCTCACCACAGTGCCCTCGCCCGTACCCTCTCCCGCCCAGTCTACGCCATCGACACACGCAACCACGGCGACTCCCCACACGACAAAGTCCACACCTACGCCGCCCTTGCCGACGACGTCGAAGCTTTCCTCAAGAAGCACAGCCTCAAAGATGCCACCCTCATCGGACACTCCATGGGCGCAAAGACAGTCATGACAATGGCCCTGCGCAACCCAGACTGCTGCGCGAACATCATCCCCGTCGATAACGCGCCCGTTGACGCTGCTTTGTCTAGCGACTTCCCCAAGTACGCAGAGGGCATGCAGCGCGTCGAACAGGCGAAGCCCATGAGCCAGAAAGAAGCAGACGAAGTACTCCAACCATACGCGAAAGACTTACCAGTCCGACAATTTCTGCTCACCAACTTGATCCGGCCTGTGCCCTCTGAACAGCTGCAATGGCGCATACCTGTCAAGATTCTGACCGATGCGCTAGATAACATGGCAGACTTCCCGTTTACGGATCCGGATGTCACGCGGTTCAATAAGAAGACGCTGTTTGTGAGGGGCACGAGGAGTCATTATGTGAGCGATGAGACGCTGCCGATTGTGGGGAGGTTCTTTCCGCGGTTCGAGGTTGTGGATATTGACAGTGGGCATTGGGTTATTAGTGAGAAGCCGGACGAATTTATCAAAGGTATGTTTGATTGTGCGGGTGTTGGGACGTGGGTACTGACGAGATGTAGCTGTTGTCGAGTTTTTGCAGGAAAAGGACGAGTAGTCGATGGCCTCAGCGATGCAGTCGTACTTCCTGTCTTCCTGCCGTTGATGTCACTAGGCAATACCAGATTCGCGCCCGTGAGTGGCTATGTTGGTCTCTCTCTCACTTCACTACCACGCTTGGTGCTCTTCCGTCTCTCACTTCCGTTTGCAACTCTACCCACTTACCTTCCACCACACAACAGTAGCCACATCGTATTAGCCTCGCGCCGAACACACCAGTCACCAGTTACATTTCGACCGGAGAGCCTGCTCCGACACAGTCTCTACATCATGAAGGTCTTCAGCTATGTTCTCATGGTCGCCTGCGTGGCACTTGCCCTAGGCGAAGTCATCAACGAGCCTCCAACGCAGTCGAAGGGTCGACTCCAGAACTCGACTGCATCTGCCTTGGTCTCTGAACCTGCTGGATTCGACACACCGCCCGCCCTTGGTTTCTTCGACCCGAACAACGTCGCAGATGACGCCTTGTGGGACCGATATGTCGCGAAGGGATACTCCCTCATGTGCGCTCTGCGAGGCTCAGACCAGTTTGCGGGCGAGTACTTGAACGATCAGCGAAGTCCACCGTCGGCAGCCAGTATTTGGCGCGGCGATTTTGCGCAGGACATGGCCAAGTTTGGCTGGGTGGAAATGCCAGGTTCATACATACAAGGCGAATACTTCAACGACGGCGGTAGCTACAACCTCGAAAATGCCTTTCGTGGGCTTGGTATCAGTCCGTACGCGGATGATCCCGAGGCGGAGGTGCGTGGGCACAACAAAATCCACTGGCCTTCACACGGCGACTATGACAAGCGTGACGAGAATGACGAAAGTATCAAGCCTGCCGATCAGTACTATAACGTCGACGGCACTCAGTATCGCGTACGTCCTTTGACGCAATCTACCACGTGACATTGCTTACGCATGTCCTCCAGTGCACCGGCGCCGCATACTCCTTCACCACCAACAAAGTCGACGGCTGTACGTAACCCTACATACCACAAGCCGCAATTCCCTCCACTCCCAACCAACTAACCCACCCCAGCAATAATCGGCCAGTATCTCGACAACCCCGAATCCGAAGCCAAAAAGACCTGGGGCCGCGACCACACGCGCGCCGAACTCCCCACCCTCCGCAGCCTCTCCGACTTCTACTGGGGCTACTGGTCCAGCGCGAACCCCAACGTGCGCAACATCCGCATCTACGGCGCCGTGACCGTCGCAAACGTGCAAACCGTCGCGCTCCTCGCCAAAGCATTCCGCAACACGAATCAGCGCTTACAACCCTGGCCTGGCGCGACGTTTAGCGCGGATACGGATGAGGGGAAGGCGCTGCTGGGGGGCCCGATTGGCGCGACGATTGCGTACTTTTTGATGCAGCATAAGGCCGAGTTGGGGCGGAAGGTTGTGGAGAGGGTTAGGGTTGTGGCGGAGGAGAATGGGTCGGCGATGCACAGCCCGAACATCTTCTTTGAGATTGCGGATCATGTGCCGCCGGCGCCGGGTGGGAGTGGGAATGGGCTGGATCCGGATGCGGATGTGGGGGGGAAAGGGAAGGTGGTTAAGAGGAGTGAGGAGATTGTTAAGAGGAGTTGGGATGGGAAATACATGGTGAGGACGCATGTTTTTCACTTGTGATGGGACGACGAGAGACGAAAAAGACTAGATGCAGGCACGATGATGGCGTGCTGCGATGAAGCTGAACTGCTGAGAATGTTAGCAGAACTATGACGAAATGCGTACATTCACTCTTTGACACCGGTGTGATTCGAGTGTCCCACACTGTCATATCGAAACATCAGACTTACTTTATATCACGGCTTCGTTTCGCCTCCAGCGCCGCGGTGTTGAGTCTGATTGAAGTGAAAAACGAAATGAATATATTGGAGCAAGACTTCAAGGCAAAGACGGTCTGAAATTTGAAAGATGAGTGTTCCATGAGCGTCACCAAAGACCTTGAACACGAGCTTCCGGATACGTACAAGTATAACTTCAGACCTGTCATTGATATCCCAAGGCGATACCAGCCCTCATATGATAATCCTCATGCAACATTCCAGCCATACCAACATAATTTCGTTAAACATTACTCAATCAACAGACATCTCTTCCGTAACTCCACACCACCAAATCAACACGCCTGCACCGCAGGAAAAAACCGCGGCCCGGAGTATCCATAGAACTGCACGCTCTCGATGTCGATGTTGCCATCGTGTGTAGGACTCCAAAGCTTGAGCAGTACATTACTTCCAGAACTAACAAATGTTAGCAGCTTTTCATCCTACATCTGAATTTGATACATACATAGCGGGATGGAACTTGATTGTAATCTTGCTCTTGTTCTTTGCGATAAAAAACCGTGCATGTGGCGGCAGCAGGTTCTGCGCCTCAGGCAGCGGTTCCGAAGGCTCGATGCGGCTCGGCGCGCCGATGCGTGTCGCGCGGATAGGTTCAGTACGCTGATCTCGCCTCTCCCGCCACTCATCATAGGAAGTATAGCTCATGGCACCGGCTCGACGAAGGCCACCGAAGCGAGGAGCAACATCATCGCCCTCGTCGTCGGAGCCAGCACGCCAGCGGCTCTCCCTGCGCAAACGATCTGCCATGACTGCAGCACTGGGCAGCTCTTCCGAATCCGACTCGTCTTCGTCGCTGGTAGCGGTCACGGTGAACGGAGGTGGGGTAGGCGCGGATATCCTCACGATGCCGGCGTATGAATCATCCGCGGCATTGTCGCAGTTGTCGCCATACGCGTCCTCGTGATCGACTGCAGCCTGTAGCTGGCGCCGACGGCGATTGCGTTCAGATAAGAGCGGACTCTCCCTGTTGATGCGAGCGGTACGCAGCCGTAAGTTCTCAATGCGTTCTTGCATTTCCTCGTGGGCGCCTTGACGGGAGTGCTGCCAAATATGCGGGTCTTCCATCGCCTCTGTGAGTGAGAGCTGTTCATCGTCTAGAGGAGGAGGCGTGGGTGGCTCCGACAGTACTGGTGGACGGGACGAGTACTGGAGATCATAGCCGATGGTGTTTGTGAGCAGTTCGTCTGAGTCCATGGACACGAAGATCAGGCCTTCTTGGACGCTGCTGGTGTGTCAGTACTGTGTTGAGCATGCGGGCAGAACAACATACGGGGCTGTGAAGCCACGATCTGGAGCTCGAATGACAATCTTCTCCAGGGCAAACGGTACATCTCCTGGGTGTTTCAGCAGCAGATTGCACCTCGAGCTCTGGCTGCAGTAGACGCTGTTGTCGTTCTTGAGCACATTCTGGACATTGTGGAGGCCGATCGGGTGGTCCTTGTCGTAGTACTCCCCACCATCGCAGTGGAAGACCTCCATTCTGAGGCGCCCGGGCACGACCTGGCCCTTGTGGCCGTACCTGAAGCCGTCGTACTCGGACTTTGGGGCGGCATGGTGGTCGAGCTTCCGTCTCTTTGTCTGTCTGCGGTCTCTGCCGACCACGACGGACGGACTGCGCTGGCGGGTGGACGAGGCCGAGAGGATGAAGGGGTTGTTGATGGGTATGTCGCTCAGAGAGTCGAGCAGGTCGGCAGCAGATTCCATGTCGGCGCGGGCTTCTCGTATGCGTTCCGAGGACCTGCGCATGTAGCGCTCGCTCGGCTGGGCACGCGGGCGGTTGGGATTCGCAGTGGGTGGGCGGCGGGACAGGTTGTCTTCGGTGTCTCTGGGCGGGCCAAAGAGCCTATGCATCGGACCCCGCCGTGCGGATCGTGGAGCGCGGCGGGCATCGTGGGTGGGTGAAGGTCGCTCTGGCCGGTCTGCGAGCGAGCGCAGGGCGCGGCTTATGGAGCCATTACCCCGTGAGCGCGAGGAGGAAGGCGGCGGCGAAGTAGAGGCCTGGGGGAAGTCGAAGTTGCCGGCCGAGAATGAGAAGCTCGCGGGCGGCGGAGACGGGGAAGCTGGCGGTCGGGGCATTGGTGACGTCGTTGGAGGGTCACATTGGCTGCTGGGGTGGTCTGTAGGGGGTCTATAGCGGCTTCAGAAGGTGTGTGAGGTCTCTAGGAATACAGGACGTCTGGGGGTGGAAAGAGTGCAGTGGTCGTGGTGGCTGACGTCGAACAAGCCGGTCGCGCAGGTGTCCTCGTGCTGCAGAGAGACGGGACCGCCCCACGCGGGGCTTGAGCGGTTCGGCCATGGGCAGCACGCGCACGAGCCGAATTTAGCTGCAGAGCCGCCAGGTACCAGACTAGGTATCTCGTCACCGCCTAGTAATGCCGCCTTCACTGTTTATACACCGTGTTGCAAGTCGTATTCACCTCGGCGTGCAATATCGACGGTGAAACCGAGTCGACGTCTCTGGTTGACTATATAACTTACTTTACCTACGCTCCTGCCAATCTCTATCCCCAAACATGGCAGACATGGCCGCGCCTTCCTCCATAACACCGCCCACCAACGGCACCATCCCGGCCAACGATGCGGCTGGCGAGACTGTAGCAGCCATTGCCGCCGACACCATCTCCGCAGGTACACACCATCGTAGCAGATTAGTTGTACCAAAGCTAACTTCACAACAGACGAGATCGCCCTCTACGACCGCCAAATCCGCCTTTGGGGAGTCCAAGCCCAAGAGAAGTGAGGACAGCCACCTCGGCCATCTGAAAACCACTGACATCCCCAGAATCCGCACCGCCAACATCCTCCTCGTCTCCATCAAGGCCCTCGCCAACGAAATCGCAAAGAACCTCGTCCTGGCCGGCATCGGCTCCATCACGCTCGCAGACCATGAGGCTGTCACAGAGGAGGATCTGGGCGCCCAATTCTTCGTCAGCGATGCCGACATAGGCAAGAACGTGCGTCTCTCACTCTATCGCTACGAGTCCTCACACTGACCAACTCAGCGCGCCGAGGCTGCGGCTCCCCAAGTCCAGAAGCTCAACCCACGCGTCAAAGTCAACGTCCTCACCCGCGATGTCCGCAACGAGCAAGACGCAAACTTCTACGCCTCCTACGACATCATCATCGCCACCGACCTCGACTTCATGTCCTTCACCGTCCTCAATGCCGGTGCGCGCGTCGCCAACAAGTCCTTCTACGCCGGCGCATCGCACGGCATGTACGGCTACATCTTCGCCGACCTCGTGGAGCACAGCTACGTCATTGAGCGCGACATGAACAGGGCGACAAAAGTCGGAGTGGAGACCACGACGAGGAGCGTGACTAGCATACAGACCAAGAGGGAGAACGGCAAGGCCATCGAGCTCGTCACAAAGCAGGAGAAATACACCCCGCTCATGCTGGTCAAGGACTCGCCGCTCCCGCCAGACATCACGAAGAGCGCCAGGAAGCTCAAGAAGGTGCACCCGCTGCTGTCTTGTGTGCGAGCACTGTGGGAGTACCAGCGAGGCGGCCACGGCTTGGTTCCTGCAAACGAAGACCAGCTCAAGCTCTTTACCACCATCGCAAAGGTCAAGCACACCGAGCATATGCTGCCTGCAGAGACGCTCAAGGGCGAGTTCGTGAAGGAGTTCCTGATGAACTACGGAAGCGAACTGTCGCCCGTCACCGCATTTTTGGGTGGACAGCTCGCGCAGGACGTCATCAACGTGCTGGGGCAGCGGGAGCAGCCGATACAGAACCTGGTGCTGTTTGATGGCGACGACATGGCAGGGCCGGTGTACGCGCTGCATCCCATCTTTCTGGGTCAACCGCTGCCGATCATTCAGAATATGCCGGTCGGTGTTCCTGTTGAGGTGCTGTAGGAAAGTAAGGGAAACAAGGCGGATGATTAACTGAGGAATTCCATGATGAAGTCACGTAGCACGGCGTTGGCCAGCGATTTTGAAATAAGATACCCAGACAGCACGCGCCCTAGCAGCGAGCATGAGCAGCAATAGCATTGCATTCAACTCTTCCATCCATCCCACTACCTGCCCCTCTCCCCTTGCATTTCCTCACTGCTTCTTCCCCTTCTTCTTCCCCTTCCCCCCACCCACGCCCCTCCCAAACAAAACCCAACAAAGTCCCAAAAACGCACCCACAACCGTCCCCAGCGTCCCCACCTGCACCCACCCCGTCCTCTCCAGATCCAGCACAGGCACATCAATCCACACCACCAACTCCCTATCCCCTTTCGGCTCAACATGCATAAACCGCGTCTTGGCCCCAAACAACGCTTCGTACCCTAGATGTACGCGATCGAACGGATTCGCGGCCATTTTCGCGCCTTCGTCTGCGCGGCAGGCCCAGAAGACGACCGGGTGGGGGATGGGGATGAGGGTGCTGGGGGTGTGGGAGGCGGGGAGGTAGCGTGCGTGGAGGGGGATTGAGACGTTGAAGTGTTGGGAAGTTTGTTTGGATGTGGATGTGGATGTGGATGTGGATGGGGAGTGTGAAGTGAGTTCGAATAGCGCTGCGCTTCCCCACTCCTTTACGACCCAATCCGGCGCCTCGAGATCCGTGGCGCCGGCTAGACTGCGGAGCGCGGCGATATTCTTCGACGCGAGGAAGATGGGGTCGGTGAATTGGTATTTGTCGATGAAGAGGGCGGAGGGGAGGGTGAGGTGTGTGTGTAACTTGCAGGAGGGGTTTGGTGGTACGAGATGCTGGGTTGGGAATGTGAGGACGAGGGTGGGGTGCAGGCCTGTTGGGGTGGCGAAGGTGATGGTGTAAGTTATGGGGTGGGGGAGTGGGGGCGTGGAAGAGGTGAGGAGGGGGTAGTGGCGTGTGGGTGTTTGGAATCGGGTTGGTTCTTGACTCAAAGTTAGTATGTATGTATGTTATGTGGGATGGAAATGGGAGGGAGAGAAACGTACTGGGCTCAGAAGACTCTCCTAGGACGACTAGGAAGCCGCCGAATCCGATGTCTTCGGGGTCGGGATTGGGTTCGTGGGTTAGGACGCCGATCTCGGTTGTTCCTTGTTTGCCGGCGGTTTTGCGGGTGATGGTTTCGGTCCAGCCTTTGGAGTCTGGTGCTGAGGGCCAGCCGGCGTTGATGATCACACTGCGGGCGATGGTGTCGTAGTCGATGTCGACGTAGGAAGCCTTGGTTAAGGATTCGATCATGGTGCCACAGGTACTATCACTTCTCCTGCATATCCTCTTGCTGAACTTTTCCAGACTTTCTTGAATCGACGGCAGGAAGTGATAGTACTGCGAGGCAGCCGACATGCTGAAGCGCTCAGAGATGGCGGGCAGCTTGATGGACGTCTCGTTTCTGGAGGTGCATTTCGCCTTGGGATCGAAGAAATTGTGGATTTGATCGCAGAATGCATCGTCGGTAGCTGCATCCGAGGGCGTGAAGAAGATGTGTAGGCCTGGCGAGACACGTGATGTAAAGGGTGGTGTGGAGGTGTAGGGTTTGGGCGATACCCAGCGGACGTGGAATTCATGCCATTGTTGGATTGCGGTGCTGATCTATCGGGGATTAGTACATGTTGCTTTCAGTCAATTAGATATGGGAGAAATCGTGATGTACCTCGCTGTGTAGCTCGTCCAGCCCAAGTGTAATGCGATGCTCTTTGGCTGCCTGGAGATCCTTCACGGAGAAAGTGCTTTCATGGCTGTCTTTCTTCACCTCCAACTGCTCGGGTGTGAAAGAATCCGGATCCTTGACGACATATGTGATCCGTTGTTTCATGGTTGAGTGAGCACTCACACTGTCGCGCGTGATGTTCATGTCTATTACATGTACTAGGCACAACGCGGCTTAGATCACAGAACCCTGGCGAATGACGCAGCGCAAGTGTTCAGCCAGCCGCCTTCACTGCCAAAAGTCTAGAACCACTGCCTCGAAGTCCTACACCGTGTCCTTTCACATGCCTCGCCACTTGTGGTGTTGTACTTGAACCGCTCACTCTACGCTTCAACACCCTGTACGGCACAATGCATCCACTCAGCTTTCTCTACCCGGCGCTGCTTGTCGCAAGTGGCGCTGAAGCCTTGCGCTCAGCTCCCAAGGTCAAACTCTCCAACGTACAAAGCCTCACATTGCGCAAAGACCTACAAACCTCACACAGGCGCGTGTCTTCAATTCCTCAGGTACGCCTCAAATACTTCAACTTCCCTCCCAAGCTGATATCCGTAGCTCAAATGCATCGGCGGCTCAGGCCGCGGCCTCTACGACGTGGACGTAATGCGCTGCAAGAACGCGGGCGCCGACTACGACGAGAACAACATCCAATGGACCTGCACCGCCTCGCTCCCTGAGGAATTCAAGCTCGGCTCTACAGACGTCATCTGCGAAGGCTACGACTCGCCTGACGACCCATACATCCTCAAAGGAAGCTGCGGCCTCGAGTACAGGCTCATACTCACGGACAAGGGACACGAGAAGTTCGGTAAGGGAAGGAGCCGCTGGGGTGACGACGATGGTGGAAGCAACGAGCCGAAGTCTTTCGGAGAGCAAGTCGCCAGTGCGCTGTTCTGGCTCGTCTTCATTGGTATCCTGGGTTGGATCGTATACTCGGCATTTATCGCCCGGCAACAAGGACCTGCCCCTGGAGGTGTGGCCGGTGTTAATCGACCAGGCTGGGGCGGCGGCGGCGGCGGCGGAGGATGGGGAGGAGGCGACGACACCGATGATCCTCCACCACCATACTACGACTCGCGACCCGGCTTCAACAAGCAAAATTATGGCTCGACGCAGGGCTCATCACAACAAGGCTGGCGGCCAGGTTTCTGGTCTGGTGCGGTGGGCGGAGCTGCTGGCGCATGGGCTGCGAATCGCATGGCCAATCGAGGCAATCAGACGAATAACGGATGGGGGAACGGTGGTGGGAGTGGCTGGGGCAATGGTGGTGGGAGTAATTGGAATAACGGCGAGGGAAGCTCTAGGTCGTCTTCTGGATCCAGTTTTTCGAGTACGAGGCATGAGAGTACTGGGTTTGGATCGACGTCGCGGAGATAGATTGGTGAGGTTGGACGATGTCTCTTTGGTAAAGAATGATACCCCTTTGGAACAGTAATTTCAATATTTGCGCAAGCACTTACTTACTCTAATTCTACCGGGATACAGTGAAATGATTACCACCACATGCCTTCGAGACTCCTTCTAGCGCATTCCCCCACGCGAGCATCTCTATTTCGAGTAACCACCTTTGGCGTTCAGTACGTCCTGAAGGTTGACACAATAGATACGAGCACCTTCGTACGCTGACTCCATGCCAGTACACGCCTGGCATGCTCCCACCCATCCCTCCATGAGTTTGGCTTTCAGTGCATCCTGAAGGCCGATACAATACCTACAAGCACTATCATCCCTCCCTCACCCCACCCCCCACCGCCAATCACGGCACATCTCCCCTCCCCACCTCCACACAAGTCAAATACCCCACCCCATTCCTCTCCACATCAAGACACAACCCATTCCTCGCCAAATCCCCCACAATCTCACTCGCATACTTCTTCAACAGCCCCAAATCCTCCTCCAGATTGGCCACCGCGCTCGGCATAATCATACCCATAAGCCGCCTCATTTCTTCGTACGGCATGTAGGTACTGCCGCCTGCTTTGATTTGCCGGATCATGAGGCCGCGTTTCAGCGTGCGCGTTTTGCTGGTGTCCAGAGCGTGGAAGTCTCGCGCGAGTTGGTCGCGGAAGGTTTGTACAATGAACCAGGTGTCGAATTGGGAGGATTCTTGGGGTTGGACGGAGCCGTTGTGGACTTGGATTGTTAGGAGGAGCAATTCTCTCTCAGCTTCTGTGACGGCTTGCTCGAGTTTCCCGGCTTTGCTAGCAACGAGCTTGGTTATTTCCTCGGGTAGTACTGTTCGCTTCGTGAAACATGGCCAGCACGGGTGCGCGCCGACGATGTGGACGAGAGCTTCTGTGTAGATGGGCTCGTTCTCGAGGTGAAGGGCGAGTTTGAGCCAGCGTGCGGGATCGTTTTTGATGGCTACGAAGAGAGCCTGCCTATGGGCTTGCAGAGCGGTTCCGAGCTGAGCTGAGATCAGATGGATACAACCCAGGTCAAGGGCGATTTGCGTGATGAACTCGCTGAAGAGGAGGGTGGTGTTGATTGTGCCTGGAGGGATGCGAAGGGGGTTGGAGTAGAAGGATCCGAAGATTTGTTCGTACAGATCGATGATTTCGGTGTGGTCTTTGGCTTCATGTGTGTGGGTGTCGATAGACGCTGGCGGGCTAGGAACAGTCGTCGCAGCCGTCGAGTCATAACGCGACTCGACCTCAATACCCAACCTATCCAACGTCTCCCTCCATCCCAATTCCTCACTCGCGCGCCGCACACGCCCCATCACCAAACCCACCTCGCCATCCCTCTCCTCCAGCAAGAAGAACAGCCACGAATGAAACATACCCGCATTCCCAGGAGTCACTTTCATCGCGCGCCGGAAAAACGCCGAGTGGCGTTCTAGAATGGCGCTGTGGAGTTGTCATTTAAGCGGCGGGTCGACGAGGCTGCTGTAGATGAATACGTTGCCGGTTTGGAAGACGGGGAAGGTCTCGGTGGGATGGTAGTGTGGTAGGGATATGGTGATGGGGTGGCGGGTGGCGGTTATGATGGGGTGTGAGAGCTGTGGGGCGGTGAGTGGCTTGCGGGGATGATGGATGGGCTTCTTACGGTTTTTTTTTCGTGGGAAGATGCTGATGCTGTGGGTGGAGTGGCTAGTCCGCTCTCGTGCATGCTTGCGCATGTAGTGATAGATGGCTGGTCCTGCTAAAGAGTAGCAGCAGCCATATGAGAGCTGTGCTGGGGCGTCTGCGCAGGTAAAGTTGTTGATCGGTCGCTGCTAGCTGTTTCGGCGCCTGATTCCGAGCCAGTTGAAGAACTCGCTTGGGAGGTCGAGGATGAAGACGAGGACACTGAAGACGAAGGCGGCACCAGGCCAGGCCCGCTATCGTTTGACGAGCAGGTCGTGGTGAGGCTTGAGGTGTCTGACGGAGTCGCTGATATTTGACGCTTGCTACAGCGCGATGGCGATGAAGATCGCTCCCGTTGTCGTTTGCTCATAGTGTTCGATCGATTAAGTGAGAGAGCTGTATTCGCTGGTGTTCCTAAGGTGTGAGTCACGACCTACTTATAGCGACTTTGTGGTGTAAGAGCCAAGTCCAAACAGGTGACATAAGAGAAAGAAGGTAGGAGGAGGTATTTGAGAAGGAGTCTGATGTTGTCTAGCGCATGAGATCTGTGTAGGAAGTAGGGTAAAAAGGCTCAAGAGAGAAGCACCGAGGATATTTTAGCCTCGAGGTGAGTGCACGGGTGAGTCCACAATACTGAGACTAGTCGCCAAAAGATAGCGGCACACATACGGCGCACATGAAATGTGGCATTTCGGTGTGTATATCGACCGAGGATCCCGAATTCGATGCACAGTAGATCTTTATCGAGTTTTGGTAGTCCCGAGAGTGTCTCAAAGAGAAGAAAATGGTTCAATGATTAGGGACTGATTCGTCTGCATCATGGATCTCTTTTCATGAAGAGGATTTGTAGCCGTAGTTGGAGAAGCTTGATGGTTTCCTCAAAACGCTTAAATGTGGTGCAGGGATTGATGAAGACCAAGTGGCGAAGACCAGTCGGAATGTGAGGAAAATGTTTTGGGCAAGCTTAGGCGAGGTCGTTCGTACTTGCATTTCCCTCTCCAATGCCCATAGCTGTGTGCAGTGTGAGATGCGAGAATCATGATCAGGCAGCCGCATCCGCCTTATGTTTCAAGCTGGTACCTTCACGATGCCAAATCCGGAGATTTGCACTCACTGACGATGTATCATAGGAAGGAGGTGCGGAACAAGACCGTCACAGGTCGAGGCCTAAATGGTCATGAAGCTGTAACGCTTATGTTGCGTCCTGTGCAAGCTGTCCAGCTGCGAAACATGCTGGAACACATATCGATACGAGTACTCGTACGGAGGCTTGTGCCAGATCAGAATTCGCCCATGACGAAGCCAGGACCTGAATTTGTTGTAAAAGCTTATTCTGCAAGAGTAGAAGAGCTCGGTGTGAGGAAGTAGCAAAAGAAAAGAGATGTTCAATGTGTTCACCGTCGCGCTTCTTACCAGAGTTTCAAGCATCGCCTCTGTGTGCTCCTAACTTAGATTTGCTTTCACACAGTAGTGATTCGCCGACTACTACGGGTTGACTTAAATTTCTGTTGACAGTGCGAAACTGCATTGCCGTGTTGGCTGAGGTCTCTAACATTTTACAGATGTCCGCGCATGTACTGGCGCACAGTTGCGACTGAAAAAAGTGGGAGGTACAAGAGCGAATGCGTAAATGATTGTATGGATTATGAATAAGTGAGTGTACGATCTCCTCCTTTCAAACGAGCTCTACGATCTTCCCACAACTTCCAATGCTTTGGCCTATTCCGAGCTGATCTGGCCACACCACCCACTGATGTCGGCAAGAAGGCCTTTCTCGGAGTTCGTCCTAGCAGGTCCGGACTTAGGGGCATGCAAGTCTCCAAGATCTGATGGTATACGGCCAGCTGGGCTCCTTCAAGGCCTGACAAAGACCGACAGTCCGCAGAGTCATTCTTGCTGTACCCGCACACGCGTTGTCTTCAAAACCTCGGACTGCGAGTAAAAAGAGTTAGAAAGACGGTCCTGTCAAGATTTTTGCCTGGCAGACAGTATGACTTACCAGTGCAGTCTGGAGAAATTGCGTTGATCCGGATCGCATGAGTCGACTCATGTGCGAGCTGACACGCGCCTCGATATGCGATGCGGCTGGGGCCTCCGTCCTGGCAGTCGGCATAAGCAAAATTTCTATACCCTACGCTCTGCTGCGCGTGGGTAATGGGAGCCATGGCGGCAAGGAGCACACTGGTGATGGCACTGGCCTTCATTGTGTCGAGTCTATTAGGGCTGACGTTGTCCTTGTCGCTGTTGGTACTTGTTGGGGAAATGTAGATGCTTTGATGAGTTGTAGTGAATCTGGAGAGGACAATGTCTCGTTGTTTATACAACACAGAAGGGCTTTGTGACCTCTAGTAGGTCGCAGGCGAGACCTACCAGTGAGGCTCACGTGTGATGCGCCAGGTTTGCCTTGGCTTCAAGTTGTGTAGATAGTTTTGCCTTGTGAGGTCTGAAGGATAGCTGGTCAGCATTGGCTTCAAGTCTGTGTCGATGGGTGCTTACCCTGTTAGGTCAATAATCTAGGTTGCGCTGAAGGACTACGCGGTCTCACCGCATAGCCCCGAACATTGATTACGTCGAACATACTTTAAGTTGGATGGATATCGAGTGTAATAGGTACAAAATCTAAAGCTTTGTCGACGATTCTGCGACTTTGTATCTTGGCTCTGGATTGCTCAACGCGCGGCACCTGATCTGTACTTCAGCCTGTAACTACTCAGCGGTTCCCTACTAAAGTGGTGAATACCCCGGCCAAGAGTACAACAATTGAGTAATATAGGGTCACCGCTACGGTCCAACATACCTTGGATCTTCATACGGCCACTTGCTTACTTGCTTACCTGCTTATTTGCTGACTTGCCACTTGTTTGCACTCCAGCGCACTAGCTTGAACTCCCGCCTTCTGCCTGCTTACATCTCGACTCATAGCATCACGATATCATAGGTGGGCTTGTGTCAATACTCATCTCTTGCTCCTCCATCAGTTCATCATTCATGCCTGCAAAGCACGCGGGATCCGAAGACGACCTATGCGCTGGCTGTAATCGTCCTAAGAGCGCTTTCAACTCCTGACACCTACCTTGCCTCCGCCAGCACGCTCCGCCGAGTTCGAGTTCGTTTCAAATCGCGACAACCTGCGGCGCGGGAACCTCTCGATGTATGCCTGGTGATCCACTCTCCTGGCGCCTACACGGCGTACACGCGTGACGCTTGTTGGGTTATGTACTTCGTTGCTGTTTTGTTTCTATCGTGGGCGCTGTTATCGTTGTTGGTCTTATCAAGGTTATTGTCATTCTCGTCGACGTTATTGTTTGTGTCATTTCTAGTTCCGCTGCTGCTGCTGAGCTCGTGATTCAGATAGTAGCAGATATGCCTTGCTACAATGAAGTGGAAGTAACACACTTGTCATGATGTAGGCTCACTTCCACTATCCGCTCACTTTTGCAACAATCTCTGCAACTGTCATGTTGTGGCCTTGAAAAGGACGAGCGTCGCTGCTGGCCTCCTGCCATAGCTGTTCGAAATTTATCCATGGCGAGCTGATTAGCGCCACTGATGTCCGTTGGAGATCCGGCTCTGCTCCATCAGACAGGTACGAGGCAATAACATACTCCGAAGTCAATAGGGCTTCAAGCTGGTTGCGTTTCTGCAAGCTTTGCTGCGCAAAGCTCGTCAAAAAGTAAGCTGGGTTGCCTGTCTTGAATATCGACCGCATTCTCTTAGATGTGTTAGAAACGATTTGCATGAGAACCGACTACGATCTTGGCCCAGGCACTTACTTTGACTGTCACCCTCAATAGAACCGCGCTGGTAAACACTCTTATCCCATCTGTGTTTTTGAGAAGTCTGTGCTAGAGATGAAGATGAAGTGAATGCTAAATGTTGGGCGGTTAGTGTAGCCGAATTTCGCTCTGACGTCACTGCGAGGATGATCCTGAATCGATTCTCTCCGCGGGTGCCACAGTGCCGCTTTGGGAAGTAAACGAGACAGGCACATAAACTGGCAACGATCCCTGCGACGATTACGAGCCATGCAATTCTCGTACGATTCCTTCTCCACGGCACTAACAACCGCTGTTAGTCCAAGCAAGCTAAGCCTTCCTTTCGCGCGACCGCAGCGGGGAAACCATGGCGTCTTGGGACTCAGGTTTGCCCAAATCGGCATGCACTACCATCGCCGATCTCCCGCCGACGGTCACTTCGGACGACGTCCATCGCTCTGAGAGCTTCATAGACGACCTGCTAAGATACACACCCGTTCCCACGATCATCTTGGACGCAGCACTATCAATCCGGCAGGTTTCAGACAGTTACGTGAAGGTCTCAGGCGCGAAGGGTCGAGAAAACGTTGTTGGGCACCATGCACACGACCTTTTTCTCAACACGGCGGCCCGACAGGCCATCCAAACGGCACGATCGACTGGGAAACTTCATACGCAGCAACACCTGACCAGCGACAAAGCTTGGACCATTCGCTGTATTCCAATATACCGGAACACTAAGCTTCGTTTCATCCAAATGGAGTTCGCTGATACAACAGAAGAGCACCAAAAGCAACTTCAGTTGGAAGAGCGCCTGTACGCCAACGAGACGTTTAGGATACTGGTTGAAACGGTCAAGGACTATGCCATTTTCATGCTAGATCCGGATGGGAATGTCGCGACTTGGAACGCTGGGGCACAAGCATTCAAAGGATACACGCCAAAGGACATAATTGGTCGCCACTTCTCCAATTTCTATGGAGCAGACGATCGTGCAGCTGGAAAGCCTGAAAGAGAGCTCAGAGATGCTTTGCGCGATGGGAGATGTGAAGATGAAGGCTGGTAAGTGAACCAAGTAGGTGTACTGCATGTCGGGATATAGCTTGAACATGTCCGTACTGTGCAACTCGCACAACTTACGCGCAATGATGATTTAGAGTTACGCTTTCTCTCTGTCTGTTGCAGCTGGGACGCAAGACGGACACTGACTCACTACATAGGCGATACCGCTCCGATGGCTCACGCTTCTGGGCTAACGTTGTTATTACGACAATCTACAAGGATGGTGTTCTGCTCGGCTTTTCCAAAGTCACTCGAGACCTCACAGAGAGACGCAAAGCGGAGCAGAAGCTGATATCGGCCTATGAAGAAGCATCAAAGCTAAAGTCAGAGTTTCTTGCGAACATGTCGCACGAGATACGCACACCGATGCACGGAATGCTTTCGGCCCTTACTCTTCTCTTAGATACACAACTAGACGACAATCAGCTTGATCTTGCGAACGTCATCCAGGAATCCGGTGATGTGCTACTTCAGGTTATCAACGACATACTGGACTACAGCAAGCTCGCGTCTGGCAGCTTTTCAATAAGTCAAGACATCATCAGTGTCACGGATATCATTCAGTCCATCTTCCGCGCTCATCTCAGATGCACCAAGCCTGGTATCAAGCTAGAAAGCTACCTCGATCCCAAGCTACCTAAAGCGGCTGAGGGTGATAGTCTTCGCTATCGGCAAATCATTCAGAACTTCCTCAGCAATGCTACCAAGTTCACGGAAGAAGGCTATGTGCACATCAACGCAAGACTCGACTCCGAAGACGAAGAATCGTTCACAATCATGACAGAGGTGGTCGACACGGGCATTGGGATACCAGAAGGCTCAACGAAGTCTCTCTTCACGCCGTTTTCGCAGTGCGACAACTCGGCGACAAAACGATACAAGGGAACAGGACTGGGTTTAAGCATATGCAAAAGTCTTGCGAAGCTCATGGGTGGGAACATCGGATATCGACCCAATCCAGAAGGCTGCGGTAGCGTGTTCTGGTTCACCGCACAGCTGAAACGGTGCAAACAAGCTAAGCTAGTGGACATCGTCACCGCGGATCTCGAAGCTCTCAAGGTCCCATCGCCAACGCCGGTCGATTCGATGCAGAAGATCAAGGACGTCGCTGTTGGAAAACGATTGCTACTCACGGAAGACAATTTGATCAATCGCAAGGTCATGGTGCGCATGCTGGCTGGTCTTGGCTTTGAGGACATCGATGTCGCGTCGGACGGGAGGGAAGCTGTTGCCAAAGCGAGCTTGGAGCCGCCACCGTACGACCTCGTGATAATGGATGTCAACATGCCAATACTGGACGGGGTATCTGCGACGAAAGAGCTGAGAGAGCAGGGTGTTCAGACACCGATAGTCGCGATGACGGCAAATGCATTGAAGGGGCAGGCTGAGACATACATTGCGAAAGGCATGTCTGGCTACATCGCGAAACCGGTGGACCGCAACCTCTTAGTCAAACTCCTGGTGGAGTGCCTTACGCGGCAGGAGGATGGATGAATTGAGCATCGATATCGCAGAGACCAGAGAACGAATCGGCCATGACTATCAATCGACACATAACATTCTATGGCCTTGGGCAGTGCAGCGAGCTGTATATCTAGCTACATCTGCAAGACACGTTCGAAAGATGCGAAAGGGCTATTCGAAGACCGCCTTAAATGGGTGCCTGTCGGCAACACAAGGACTGAATCTTGAGGCTGGCAATGCATGACAGGCGTGTTGCAACATAATATAGAGGAGTCTCAGGAGTCGTAAATGAGTTTCATAAGCGAATATCACAAAGCACATTATCCAGACTGCTCAGGCGCATGCTTCTCGACATTTGGATCTACCCGCAACTGCCATGCCCTAAAAACAATCTCTGTTCTTGTCCTTCCATTTCCAGCCCCATGTACCTCGCGCGCCTTTGCTTCATCCCCAATATGCTGTTGTCCAGTGAGCATCGCTCACATTCTGGGCAATTCCATGGCCAGTGATTGATCTCCTTAGCCAAGTTCTGCCGTCCTTCTCGCAAGTCGCTCACTCCAGGGGACCGTCGAGTTCCATCATCAGCCTTCCACGGCATTGCCCGAGGTCAAGTTCTCCAGATGAGTCGCAAACGCTGATTTTCCGAGCGCCCTCAAACTGACGGCGGAAGGCCGTGATTCAGGGTGTTCGGAATCAAACTCTGCTTTGAGCATGCGCTCCATTCTGAAACCGCCGATGATTTTCTCACCTATAATCGAATCAGGTAGGGGCGATTTGTAGACGATGTCCATGTGCATGGCAGTAGCAGTCTGATTTTCACCGAAAGTACGCAGAGCCAGCGCAAGGTCCGCGCCTATTGTGGTGTTGTCATGAGTCAATGTAACCACCATATATTGCACGCCGTTGTCCTCATCTTCTCGCGTTGCTTCGGAGAAAGCGCGACATCTCGACACAAATGCTCGGACCGCAAGACTAATCCCGTCGGATGGGTGGAAGGCGCCATCCCACGTGTAACGGCAAGCTTCAGATCCGAGACAAGCACTCAGCGCGCTTAAGTAGTCGCCCAGGGCGCAACCAGAAGCCCAGTCGACAAGATACTGGATAGGCTGAGCTTTGAGCGCGTTCAATTTGCGGGCAAAGGTCGGTGTTGCTTCAGAGTTGATGAGCTGACAGGTCAAGAGGATGTCTGTACAAAGAATAGGTCGCAGGAAGGTAATCGAGGATTCGGGAGTACTCGGTTGGATAGGCGCTGGCCACTCTAATCTATGACCGATCAGATCAGCGTCGGTGCGGGTCAATGTATATTTCTTGGGCGGGATGTTGATGTATTCGTAGATGATGCAGCGCAGTTCGGCGGGTAGATCGAGCAGTCGGAAACCTTGCTGACTGACACTGGAAGCCATGTTTGCTGCACTTTCGGGCGCAGGTAAGATGAAGCGTACGGCCAACGATCGCTCGATGTGAGCGACGCCGCGGGAGAATGTGCGAGACCCCGAATGTCGTTCAACAGTTAAGAGAATTATTCGAGTCCTGAAATTTTGTGGTGAGGTGCGGTATTTGCAATGGATAGAGACCGTGGCGTGTTGGCGCAAACGCTAAGCGACACTAGCCATTACTCACCTGACATGTAAGAGTGAAAGAGCGTTACATAACGAGCCGAGTCTCCAGGCTGCGAAAGCATCTGTTCGCGAATTGTAGACTGACACATAGAACACGAGCATCCTCGTAGAAACTTTCAACAAAGTACCTCGTAAGCCCGCAACCTCGTGTGCGCCATTTAGCTTTCAACGCAGAGCTCTTAATGACTTGCATTTCCACAACCATGAACTCTCCCACCCGAACATGCATCTTGAGGTTCGTCTGTCATCAACCTGGGCGTTCAATCTGTTTATAAAGGTCGAAAAGATAGTTAAAAGCACCTATCGTAAGTTGGCCGCACATGAGGATCCCGGAATACCCTGGGAAATGTCAAGCTTCTCGATTGACGGATACCAGGTGATCCACTGCATGTACCAGATGCGAGCCGGATCAGCGTATGTTGGGCACGAGGACCCTGAGAGAATCCGAATTGCTTTTATGCGACTGTCCGATCGTCACGCCTTTCATCCTCGTTTCGGAGGGGCCTCGTTGAACGCGCAGGAACATCTTCGGTACGGAAGGTCGCGTGGCAGTAGTCGAAGTTCCGCAACGTGGTTTCGGTGGCGGAAACGTCATCTGCCAAGGTGGTCCGCTAAGATCTTCATCCGAGACTGCTCGATTCAGTCTTCCGACATCCGCATCAGCCTCAATCCACCAAGCTTTTCCGCTGAGTTAGTTCCGCCAATACTCCGCCGAGTGTCTTAGCAAAGCTCTAGAACACTTTACATGTCTTCCACTGAGCTAGAACGCGGTAGACCTCTACAAAGCATACGTCACCTCTGCTCTACAGCTTCCGCTTCATTCTTGGTACTGCCTTCGAACCTGTTGGCCGTTCAAGTCTCACTACGTAACTTGGTGAGTAGAATCATCATGATGCTTGGCGAGGTTGGGCATATAAGCAGTGTGAATGCCCCGCACCATGGACACCATATCATCATCAACAGCAATTTCTATCATCGGTACAAGTGAATTATCGAACACTACCACCGAACAATCCACATAACTCAAATTCTTGGAACACACATCTTCCCAACACAATGCCTCAGCACCATCCTGGCACGTTCGTCTCGCACAACGACGTCAACATGACTGACGTACCGTGGGCCCTAACGACCCACTTGATGTCTGTCAACCACGAACAACTACTCCGCACCACACGCCATCCTTTCCTGGCACGAGCAGCAAATGGCACACTACCCAGACCACTTGTTGCACAATGGCTCGCCAACGACCTCCAATATCTCAAAGTCTACAAGGGCATTTCGGAACAAACCCTCGCCATAGTACGCCGCACACAACCTGAATCAGCCTTCTCAGATCCAGAAGACGTACGTGTTCGACTCGTCGCATGGCTCGAAGCTGCAATCCAGAACGGCAACCGCGAGGAGAAGTTCTTCCAGGAAGTTGCACAAATCTACAGCATCGACCTAAACATCACGGAAGCCACAAAGAACGAAGGCCTACGGCTGTACGAGTCAATGTTCAATACATTCACAACAAGCGACCGAATCGCCTTTCTGCCATGGCTCGAAGGTGCCGTGATTCTATGGGCTATGGAGAAGGTGTACTACGAGGCATGGAGCTGGGCGCGGAGACAGGACGCGCAATCGAGCCCAAGAACGTACGATAACGACCAGGACGGCGGAGCAATGAGGAGGGAGCTCATCCCCAACTGGTCGAACAGGGATTTCCTTATGTTTGTTGAGCAGCTGGAGCGCATTCTCAACGAGGGCGTCAGCTCCGCAGTCAACAGTGACGACCAGATGTGGGCGCAGGTGAAGACGAGAACAGACGCAGTCTGGAAGGCAGTGCTGGACGCGGAGGAAGTTTTTTGGCCGAATGTTGACGGCAGCGCGAATAGTGGACTGAGTGAGGCGCGATTAAGCGTTCCAGATGAAAGAGATTTGGATGGAAGCACGCTCGGAAGTCTTGACATCAGCCGCAAGTCGGCGGATGTTGATTGTGATAAGTGCGAGAAGCTGGTCGACACGCAGGTGCCAGTGCAAACACGTGCTTAGCTCTTTCCCATGTTGCAGCACACGGCAGATTTAGATAGCACTAGACAATAATACCTTTCCACTTCTTCGAATACATTCAACCTAGCGTAAAGCGTTTTCGGGACAACCCACAAATTGAGGTGGATGCGAGGCGTGCAGCAGGTATATTTCCACCTCTTTTAGCCTTACGCCAAACATCCTTTAATCAAAAGCCCACGATCTTGAGTGAAGATGGGACGTTAAATAGACGCGGATTCACATTGAGTATATCCAGACATGTGTAAAGAACTTCTCACTTACACGCTCGCGATCCTAGGTGAAGGAGAGTTTTGCAGTAGCGGTGTCTTGTCGGCTGCGTTTCGAGGCGTTTGTTTGGTCTCGCTGCTTTTCCACCTCCACCTCCACCTTCGCCTCCACGACAATGCCTCATTCGCTGCAGCCACAACGACCTCTTTTACGCATCCTATTGCGTCCGCACACAGCTACGATGAGGATCCAGGATGTCGAGACGCATGTCATGTCCCGGGTGGAGCTACTACCGACAGAAATCGCACAGCAATTTGCCGCGTACCTCGTCTGCGTCAATGATTACCACAGCACATCCAAAGGCTATCTGAACAAGAACGAGTCCGTCGGGCTATTGAGCTACGTGCCACATCTCGGACAATGCAGGCCAGAGTCGAGCATGTGTTCAAGAGCTTGTTCGGCATCAAGTTCCTCTATTTCCACGAGGACTCACTCAAGCGGCTAGTTCAAGTCTCTCAGTCGGACGCCTACGCATCCCTTGTTGAGATTCTGCTATTCATTCCGTTCCCCGACTCACTCAAGAGCTCCAGTCCAGCATGCAAGAACCCACATGCGTCTGATACATGGAAGCTCGAAGAAACCACGGAGGACCGAGCGGTGCAAGAGTTACGATCCACCAACGCTGTCGAGACCAATTTGCTGGTGGTCGCACTGCGGGGACTGTCCAACGTAAAGGCGATAACTCTCCAGCCAGAGATGCATCTCCCGTGCTCGGCGGAGGTCCGGCGACACCGTCTCATGAAGCACGCTCCCACAATGATCTTGGCCGCCGTCTTGCAGAGTGAAGCATCGCTCGAAAGCTTCGAAATGGCAGGTCGTCCCGGGATACCTGTTGGAGGCTTGAATCCGCGCGTGCTGAACAAGTTCACGTTGAGAGGCGGGATCTTCAGCCAACTTACCGTTATGAATCTGAAGCTCACCAGCCGTTGCTGTAACTAGTTTCTGGATCATGCTCTTGTTACATGCTTACCCTTGACATACAGTGGGTAAAAAGCTCCAGACAGGACTTGCGACTATCCTTGCAGGTGCAAGCATCCTCGAGGAACTATCGCTTACCATGGATAAAGCGAGCATGACGATGACCGCACCCACGTTTGTATCCGACAGCTACAAAGTTTTCTACCACATATCCTTCATCATATTCAATAAGCTGCAGCGCTTCGCGCTCAGCGGTTGGGACGTGCCCAGTACCTACCTTCAGAGGCTCTTGACCAGCAACAAAAACACGCTCACCATGCTCAGCTGGAGTGACTGTACTGTCTTGGGGGACTGGAGAGACGTTCTGCATGAGTTGTTAGGCTCAACAAGCCTGTTCTGCCTTAGAATACACCAGGTCAGCAACAATTTCAACCGGGTCGCCTTCCCAACAACATGCATCACGATTGAGCACTCGACGAAAGACAACGACTGGCAAGAGGTTGCTGCTCTTCAGTATAGCGCGGGTATAGTGTCAGGGGAGGATTGGGACGCCAGACTCTACGCGATTGTTCAAGACGTAACTGAGAGAGACGTTCTCGCGGATCCCACGGCGGACGATGCGGGTTACTGGATCCATTGAAGGGCATGCCGGCGAGATGGACGGAAATAACTACGAGTGGATGAGAGACCGACAAGTCGACGACGAACGAGAGAGTGCGACTATGCCTCGCTGATGCTTTTATGCGCATGTCTCGTACAGTGTATTTGTTTGACAGCATGGATCGCATTGGACATCAAGCTGCGACTGAAGCTAGAGAGAAGGAGGAGACCAAGGCGGTGTAAGTCTGCACGTTGGGATGTAGAAAGATTGCCATGACCACTACAACGTGCTAACGCACTTTTTCTACATGCCCTGACGTTAATGAATGAATCACTCCAAATGCATAGTTTGTGAATTTGGGTGAACGCGGTGCGAGTTGATGATGTGGAAGCGACGATGCATGGACCGCCTTCCGTCCCAAGCTGGGAAGGCGCGCCAAGACCATAGGCAAAATTGTTCCCGGCAAAGTTCGAAAAACTTCGAGCTCGAGAGCGCGAACCATCGTGATTAATTCCACCTTCACAACCCACGACAACCGCTGCAATGGCGCTCGTACAAACCAACCCCGACGCCTATGTCATCAAGCCCGAAGCGGTCGCGCCTGCCATTGACACGAGCAGCTGGCCGCTCCTGCTCAAAAACTACAGCGACCGTATGCAGAAGGAGCTCCCAACAGCTGTGCAACCCAGCTAACATTTCCAGTCCTTGTTCGCACCTCACACTACACACCCATCGCCCACGGATGCGCGCCTCTTTCGCGAGACATCAAGTCCTACATCAGCTCCGGTGTTATCAACCTCGACAAGCCGTCGAACCCGTCCAGCCACGAAGTCGTGTCATGGGTCAAGCGCATGTTGAGGTAGGCTGCACTGCTTTCACCTCAAGTGGAACGAGCTAACAAGGTAAACAGGGTCGAGAAGACTGGCCACAGCGGAACCCTTGATCCCAAGGTCACAGGCTGCCTGATCGTCTGCATCGACCGCGCGACTCGTCTTGTCAAGTCGCAGCAGGGAGCCGGAAAAGAGTATGTCTGCGTTATTCGCCTGCACGACAAGCTGCCTGGTGGTGAGGCACAGTTTGCGCGCGCCCTCGAGACCCTCACTGGTGCCCTCTTCCAACGACCACCTCTGATCTCCGCCGTGAAGCGCCAGCTGCGCATTCGAACCATCCACGAGAGCAAACTGTACGAGTTCGACAACGAGAGGCAACTGGGTGTCTTCTGGGTCAGCTGCGAAGCTGGTACCTACATCCGTACCCTCTGCGTGCATCTTGGTCTTTTGCTCGGTGTGGGTGCGCACATGCAGGAGCTGCGCCGTGTACGAAGTGGTGCCATGGACGAGACCAAGGACCTGGTCACTCTTCACGACGTGCTCGACGCACAGTGGCTGCACGACAACAACCGCGATGAGGCCTACCTGCGCCACGTCATCTCGCCTCTCGAAAGTCTGTTGACAAGCTACAAGCGTGTGGTAGTCAAGGACAGCTCCGTCAACGCCATCTGCTACGGCGCCAAGCTCATGATTCCTGGTCTGTTGCGCTTTGAGAAGGGCATCGACATCCATGAGGAGGTCGTCTTGATGACCACCAAGGGTGAGGCGATCGCGCTTGCGTACGCGCAAATGTCGGCTGTCGAGATGTCCTCGTGCGATCACGGCGTCGTTGCGAAGATCAAGCGTGTCATCATGGAGCGCGATCTCTACCCCAGGAGGTGGGGCATGGGACCAGTCGCGACAGAGAAGAAGAAGATGAAGGAGGCCGGCACTCTTGATGTAAGTTGCCACGACTCCCTCTTCGAGCTATCACTAACCTTGCAGAAATTCGGCCGACCCAACGAGAAGACGCCCGCCAAGTGGAACTCTGACTACAAGGACTTCAACAGGAACGACGACGGCACCTCTCTACCCATCCGGCCCTCTACTGCGGCCTCCGATGCTCCACCCGCGGCTGCAGGATCTTCCGAGGAAGCTGAGGCTGGCGCAGCCATGGACGTCGACGGCAAGCCCAGCAAGAAGCGCAAGAGCCGCGACGAGGACGACGAGACTCCCGAAGACAAGGCCGAGCGCAAGCGCAAGAAGAAGGAGGAGAAGGCCGCCAAGAAGGCAAAGAAGGAGAAGAGGAAGAGCAAGGGCGGTGACTCCGACTCTGATTGAGTAGCACACCATCTTCACGGACGATTTGCGTCATGCAGCAAAAGTCCCCAACTTGTTGTCGGCTGTACATGTGCGATCTGTATGCTGCCACGCGTACTTGTCTCAACTCATTTTCATCTCTGGATACCTTGTCACTGTAACATACGGAAAATTCGCGTATGGGAAGGCGTTTTTGGACTGGCATCACGGCGTTATGGCGCGTCAAAATTCATGCGACAAGGGTGGTCGATTAGATGCTGAGGTTAACACTGTTCTAGTAACGTCGAAGCAATTTTCGACGTCCAGTAGTTGTCTCGCAGTGAAATCACATGAAACCATTCAAACTAGTTATACACGTCCGCTGTGAACTGTTGTGCTATAGAATGTTCTCGAAGCTTCTACATGTATCTCCAATAGTGTGACGTCGCGCGTCCCCCACACGAGCCACCGCATTTGGCCGCTGCACTGAGACATGATCTTCAAGATACTCACCTTGCACCACCTCAGGAACGCCTTCGAAGCTTGACGCGCATACGATTACTTAACCACATTCTGATACTATAGCCGTTCACAATGGTCAAAGAAACCAAGTTATACGACACCTTGAGTAAGTTTGCTCAGGCGTGCCCCACCACGCCGAGGCTCTGAGGCACGACGGCTACCCACATGGACTCGAGTACTGACAAGGCATGCAGGTATAACACCGTCCGCAACACAAGATGAAATTAAGAAAGCGTACCGGAAGGCTGCGCTGAAGTGGCACCCGGACAAGAACAAGGACAACCCGCAAGCCTCAGAGAAGTTCAAAGGTGGGCTGCTCACTCTCTATCTAGCACACTACCCAGCCTACTAACGCAACATCACAGAGTGCTCGCAAGCCTACGAAATCCTCTCCGACCCCGAAAAGCGCAAGACATACGACCAATATGGCCTCGAGTTCATATTACGAGGCGGCGCAGCACCCGAGCAAGGCCCCGGGCCTGGCGGTAATCCCTTCGAAGGAGGCGGTGGTGGAGGCGGTTATCCGTTCACAGGCGCGGGCGGTATGCCCGGCGGCACACGCTCGTTCCACTTCTCGACGGGCGGCGGCGGACCCAATGGCTTCAACTTTTCGAGCGCGGACGACATCTTCTCGCAGTTCATGCGCGGCGGGGGCGTCGGCGGCGACGACGACGACTTCTTCAGCGGCGGCGGTTTCGGCGCGAGCGGTATGCCTGGTGGGATGGGCGGAGGCGGCAAAGGACGGGGAGGACGCTTTGCTGGAGGACGGAGAGCGCCGGAGCCGGAAGTCACAGTCGTGGAGAAGCCGCTCGCCGTGAGCTTGGAAGAGCTGTATGGCGGCGCGACGAAGAAACTCAAGATCAAGCGCAAAACGTACGACAACGAGACGGGCAGGCAGAGCACGCAGGACCGCATACTGGAGGTGCCAATTAAGAAGGGACTGAAGGCGGGGAGTAAGATCAAGTTCTCGGACGTGGGTGATCAGGTCGAGGGCGGGACACAGGATTTACACTTCATTGTATCTGAGGTAAGTCACGCCAATTTCACCATCTACAGGAGCGCATGCTAACAGCCAGACAGAAAGCACACCCCCTCTTCACCCGCGAATCCGACGACATCAAACACACCATCGAACTCGACCTCAAAGAAGCCCTGACCGGCTGGCGCAGAACCGTACAAACCATCGACGGAAAACAACTCAGCGTCGGCAGCGGCGGCCCCACGGGCCCTACGTGGACAGAACGGTTTCCTCATCTCGGCATGCCCAAGTCTAAGAAGCCGAGTGAGCGTGGCGACTTTGTGGTGGGTGTGAAGATTAAATTCCCGACTAGCTTGACGGGTGCGCAGAAAGAGCAGTTAAAGCAGATTCTGTGAGTGGGAAGAAGGGATGTTTTCTTTTTCGGGTACAGGTTTGATTTTACGGATGAGAGCCTGGGAGGACTCATGGAGCGATTGGCGTAAGAGGCGTACTGGGGCATTTTCATATGCACATGATTTACACTCATCGACGGGCAGATGGATGTGTCAGAAAGGAATACTTTGCGCAGGAACAAGCCGAAGCGGACGAAGCGATGCGAAAATGGATATCAAGACTTGACATGAAGTATGAGGGAACCAATACAGAATGAACTGTCACATTGAACTCGGTACAATAATACACATGTCAATCAAGGTGCACGACACAGCAGGTCTAACTATTTTCGAAGTTGCTGACTAAGCTAGCGCACCTTTCTCGTCTCGTCCTCGACGCGACTCTACTTTTCTCGCTACACTCCTGCGCTCTTTACCTGCACCATACATACAGTACAACGTACATCTTATAGCTATGTTCCAGGCGCACTATGGGATCCTATGAAAATGCAATTAGTCAACTGCGCCAGTGCTTGATAGCTGAACCAGGCGGCGGGCAATTCAGAGCAACCACCGCAACTGTCGTTCCCAGTACCAATCTGCCAGTCAGTCTGATAGCAGAAAGAAAGCTGCGGTAGGACGTTTGATCAGATTTTGGCACTTTGAGAAATCGGTCTTCGGTTGGGCGGGGATGCACTATGGGCATTGAAGAGGATGCGAAATGGCCGCGAAGAGACAGGGATGGGATAGGCTCGCGAGAAACGGAGCTATGGGATATTCATGATGGTTCTCTCGGTGATGTGGCAACGTTGCACTAGCTCTTCTCCCGCTCTTTCACCTTCACTTTATGTCGTCATCGCAGTCCCGAATATTTACCACAAAGCTCGTTGCTCCACCTCCGCAAACGTGAAACCTCGCCGCCAAAAAGCGCTCCAAATTGCTCGCAATTAGCCACAACAGCCACCTTCCGTCATGTCGGGCTCCGAAGAGGCCCCAGGCTTTTTGTGCGCAGGAAACGTCCCTTACTTCACACTATTACTGACAAGTAGCTAGCGACGTTGATCCAGCGCTAGAGCCGCTCATGGAGGAGCTCTATTCGAACGAATCTGTCTCAAGCACTGCTGTCGATCAAATCGAGCATCATGCTGCTTTTCTTGGCCACCAGATTTGCCAGAAATTTGAGGTGCTTAACTGCATAGTCACCCGACATGAGTCGCTACTTGGGAAGAGATGGATAAAAAAGTCGACTCTAGAACGCCGCAATCTCTTACTGCTAGCTTGGCCGGACATGTCGGCGCAGTATCGACCAGACGATGTCTCGGCTGTAATGCCTTACAGTAAGTCAGAGAACATCCTGGTCTAAAAGTCATACATGTGCTGACGAGTAGTCAATCTCGAAAATTTGAGCAAAGCAAAGCCTTTACTCATCTATATGAACGCAAGAGGTCGCAATCTCCCATGAAGCTTCGCCGCTATCGAAGAGCACTTCTCGTTCATGTCACGCATGAGACCTTGCCTAGATGAAGCTTTTTGCAAAGACACTACCATCGAGTTTACGAGAGAGCCGAATCCAAATAAGTACGGGAGGATCAATCGCGCTCGGGATCCGAAACAACACTATCGCGCCACTGATGATTACTTCGAGATTTGTGCCCGCTCCGCGATGCAGGTCTTGTATATACAGGACAAGATACTGGACTTCTTGATCAAGACCTCGGTGATGATCATGCGTGACATGTCGACTGAACAAATATTCGGATCTGCTGTCCAGCCCGAGCCGCCTCTTTCAGAACTCACCGAGGACGGATGCGCAGGTCATGCTAGATGCTCGGACCTTCTCATGACTGCGCCGTATCGTGGTTGGCACTCACTCAATTTCGAAAAATTGAAGGGATACACCGCAGCAGCGCTCGGTGCGCAGCAAGAACATGTTTGGGTGTTGTGTGAAGATCCCAGCTAACTTGCCGATATCCTCTTTGAGTACGAGGATCACGCACCATACGAGTCCCGCAACAGCATCAACCGCCCTTTCCAGAAGTCTGACAAGAAGACGTACAGAAACTGCATTCTCACGCTCATCGTAGATGAAGCATATTATATGCTTGTCGGATGGCAAGAACTCCACCGGCGCTTTGCGGACTTTGATTATCTACTGCAAGAAGGCACAAGGGTAAATGACCAGATTCATGCTGTTGCAGAGGTTCAGCACATCGCAGACTGGATGAAAGTGTGTCTTGCGCGCAAGATAGGCGAATCGCATCTCTCATCTCCAAACATTCGGAAGCTCATGACGCCAGTTGGCGGCGAGGGCGGTCGTTTCGTTAGGTTTACACATGGCGAAACTGCGGCGCAGCAGCGAATGCTGAAGCTACTGGAACGTTACACAAACCCTCAAGAATTTCTGGATAGTCCTATGGTCCTGACTTGGAGTCTCGAGACTCTAGACTTGCTGATACAAGGAAACTCTGAGTGCAAGTCAATGATGTCCGGGAGGCTACTG
>Ga0265780_10000894_pt1 | contig 44075 bp, 34 predicted proteins | sample P1T30metagenome_FD_192432 | JGI IMG/M metagenome (GOLD analysis project Ga0265780, IMG submission 192432) | Plant litter microbial communities from East Loma Ridge, Irvine, California - P1 T30 | ecosystem: Environmental > Terrestrial > Plant litter > Unclassified | place: USA: California...
GCACCGGCGAGCCGCTGGTGGGCGCGGTGGTGTACCTGCAAGGCACCAGCTACAGCGGGCAGGTGCAGCTCGATGGCACGTTTGCCATCCGCAACGTGCCGGTGGGCGAGTACGAGCTGGTGGGCCAATTGCTGAGCTACCAGTCCCTTAACCAGCACCTTTCCCTCACCGCCGCCCAGCCCGACCAGGTGCTGAACCTGCGGCTGAGCGACAAAAACAACGCCCTGACTGAAGTAACCGTGCAGGGCCGCCGCGACCCGGAGGGCGAAAACGCCGCCCGCCGCATCGAGCAAATTGCGCCGAGCATCGTGAACGTGGTGTCGGCGCAGGCCATTCAGGTGTCGCCCGATATTCAGGTGGCCAACGTGTTGCAGCGCGTATCGGGCGTGACGCTCGAGCGCAGCACCAACGGCGACGGGCGCTACGCCATCGTGCGGGGCATGGACAAGCGCTACAACTACACGCTCGTCAACGGCATCAAGATTCCGAGCCCCGACCCGTACAACCGCTACGTGCCGCTCGACATCTTTCCGGCCGACCTGCTCCAGCGCCTCGAAGTAACCAAGGCCCTCACACCCAGCATGGAGGGCGACGCCATTGGTGGGGTGGTGAACATGGTGATGAAGGACGCGCCCGCCGAGCGCACCTTTTCGGGGCAGCTGGGCACCGGCTACGGGCAGCTGCTGTTCGACCGCTCGCTGCTGAGCTTCGACCGGGGCGCGATAAGCCGCGAGGCCCCGGCCGCCCGCAACGGGGCCGACTACCAGGCCAAGCCCAGCGATTTTCCGTGGGCCACCTTCACCCCCCAAACCGCGCTGCCCAACCTGCTGGGCAACCTTACCTACGGCAGCCGCTACGGCCGCGACCAGCGCCTGGGCGTGCTGCTGGCCGGCTCGTACCAGGCCCAAACGCGGGCCTCAGACGGCTATTTCTACGAAACGGGCATCACGCAGGACAACTACCCCGTGCTGCGTACCCTGCACGTGCAGCAGTACTCGACGCGCCAGGAGCGCCTGGGCCTGAATGCCAAGCTCGACTACCGCCTCGACGCCCGCAATACGCTCCGCTTTTATGGCGTGTACCTGCAACTTGATGAGGCGCAGGCCCGCTTCGAAACCGACACTACTTATAAGGGCAACGCCCGCCCCGACGTGGACCGCCGCCTGCACTCGCGCTTGCAGCGCCAGGGCATCGCCAACGGCACGCTGCAAGGCGAGCACCAGCTGACCGACCGGCTGTCGGCCAGCTGGTCGCTGGTGTACTCGCGGGCTACCAACGACGTGCCCGACGTGGCCGAGCAGGACCTCAAATTGACCTCGGCCGGCAACCGCTACCAGGACATCAGCCGCATCTGGCTCGATAATACCGACCAGGATAAGGCGCTCTACCTCAACCTAAAATATACCCTGGCTGAGGGCCTGGAGCTGGGTGCCGGCGGCCTCTACCGCGCCAAAGACCGCGCCAACCACTACCTCAGCTATCAGCTGAAAGCCAGCGGCCAAAATGCCGTGAACGAGCAGGATATCAACTCGGAGCCCTACACGGTATTCAACCCGCAGGGCATCTACGTGGGCAACAACAACTACTCGGCCACCGAGAAAATTGCGGCTGGCTACGGCCAGCTGCGCCTGGTGCGCGGCGCCTGGGAAGTGCTGGGCGGCTTGCGCTTCGAGCACACCAACCAGCAGTACGTCACGAGCTTGCCCATTACGCAGGAGGCCTACAAGGGCCGCCAGCTATACCCCGACTACCTGCCGAGCCTGCATTTGCGCTACGCGCTGTCGGGCCGCCAAAACCTGCGGGCTTCGTACTTCGCCAGCATCAGCCGGCCCAGCTTTTTTGAGCTGACGCCCCACAACAACGCGGGTAGCGTGAGCGAGAGCAACGTGTACCCCGAGGCTGGTAACCCCTATTTGCTGCACACCAAGGCCCAAAATCTCGATTTGCGCTACGAGTTTTTTGGGGCCGGCAACGACCAGGTGATGGTGGGCGCGTTCTACAAGAACCTCAAAAACCCGATTGAGTACGCGCTCGTCACGCTGCCCAACACGACCGTGACGGTGTACCAGCCCAGCAATTTTGGCACCGCCATCAACTACGGTTTCGAGTGGGTAGGGGTGAAGTACTTCGGGCCGCTGGGCCTGGCCACCAACTACACCTTCACCCAATCGAGCATTACCACCGACAAAGCCCGCAACGCCACCGCGGCCGACGCGAGCCTGATGGTGCCCCAAAAGCGCCCCCTGCAAGGCCAGTCCAAGCACGTGGGCAATGCTTCGCTGCTCTACAAAAACCCGCGTTTGGGCCTCGATATGCAGCTGGCTTACGTGTATACCGGCGCCCGCATCGTGCAGGTGGGCCAGTATTTGGGCCTCGATTACTGGCAGCGGGCGCAGTCGCAGCTCGACTTTTCGGCCGAGAAGCGCCTCACCAAACCCGAGCAGCGCTTCTGCCTCACGGCCTACGTCAAGATTCAAAACCTGCTCAATACGCCCTACCAAGTGGATATTCTGTCGCCCGGTGCGCCGGCGGCGGCGGGCGCGCCCGCCACGGTCAGCTACCCCTTTCAGGGCAATGCCGACCAGGTTTCGGTGATAAACCAGACTTACAAGGCTTATTACCTGGCTGGGCTGCGCTTCCGGTTTTAGTATTTTTTGACCGCTCTGACGTGGGCGCCTCACCCCCCGACCCCCTCTTCGAAAAGGAGAGGGGGAGTCGACTGCAAGCAAACGAAAGCAGGCGCCAGAAGTCGTCAGGCTCCCCCTCTCCTTTTCGGAGAGGGGGCCGGGGGGTGAGGCGCCCACGCTCGACAAGAAAACATCTGTCGCCAAAATCATTAAACTAAGTCACACCATGCGCTTTACGCTACCCGCCGTGGCTGTCACCCTTCTATTAGGAGGCGCTGCGCTGCTGTCTTCCTGCGAGGAAATTATCGACATTGCCGCGCCCGTGCAGACGGTGGGGCAGGCGTTTAGCGGCGACACGTTGCGCAGCCCCATCAAAGGCACTATTGCGGGGCGCACGGCCCCGTACTACATGATTTCCGACGTGACCATCAATGATGGCGACACGCTGCTGATTCAGGCGGGGGTGAAGATTTTGGTGATTGGCAAGCCGAAGTCGCCCGGCACGTTTGGGCAGGCGACTAATAACCCCGGCTTTATCGTGAATGGGGCGCTGCTGAGCCTCGGTACCAAGGCCGCGCCGGTGGTGATGACCATTGCCGACAACCTAAAAGGCGACCCCACGCTGGTGCAGGACGCGGCCACCGACCCGGCTTTTAAGGGCTATTGGGGTGGCATCAACGCCGACGGGGCCTCGCTGCTGGTGCTGCGCTGGACCGATATTGGCTACATCGGGGGGCCGTACGGGGCCAACGCGCCCACCGGCTACGCGGCCGGCGACCCCAAGCTTGGCGTGTCGATGCTCGCCAAAAAGCCCAATGCTTACTGCGTGCTCGAAGACTGCTACCTGCACGGCAGCGCCGACGATATGGTGCGCCTGCAAAGCTGCAAATTCAGTTTGGTGCGCAATCGCTTCGAGAAGTGCGGCAAAACCGGCGGCGAGGCCGTGAACCTCAAGGCCGGCTGCGTGGGCGACGTGGCTTATAACACCTTTGTGGGCGCGGCCACCAATGGCAGCAAAGTGGCCTCGGTGGCCGCGGCCCCGGTGCAAAGCAACGTGGCTACGTTCAACAATACCTACCTCAACTGCGGCTACCGCCAAACCAAATCGGGCCGCGGCGGCTCCATCAATTACGAGGTACAGGCAGCCGGCCAGATTTATAATAACCTGATTATCAACTGCCGATTTGGTTTGCGCCTGCGCTCTGACTCGCCGCCCGATATTGCCCGTATCAGCTATGGCAACCAGTACTATTACGGTGGCACCAGCTACCAGGTAGCCGAGTTCAACGCCGCCACGGCGGGCTCGGTCACGGCCACCCAGCCCACCGATACCCAGGGCGCCGCCGGGGCCAGCGACCCCAAATTTGTGTCGGCTAACCTGGCCACGGTGGCCGGTACCACGGCCGCTCCCAGCACCGCTATCCAGTGGGCTAATTTTCTCAACGCCACCAGCAACTTGCGCCTGCAAGGCAGCTCGGCCGCCCTCGGCAAGGGCCGCACCAGCTTCACGCCGCTCAATGCGGTGAGCAACCTCAGCGTGCGGGGCTTGTTTACGCCCAGTGCCGTAGTACCCGGCGCCGATGCCGGCGCGTACCAGTCGGGCGGCGTGGGCAACCAGCAGTAGGATATTGCCTTACTGTTTGGCAGAGAGTAGATTGTCATGCTGAACGTAGTGAAGCATCTCGCGTGGCGCAGTAATCCATTGCGCTTGCAACAAAACGAGCAAGATGCTTCGCTGTGCTCAGCAGGACACGACTAGCACTATTTGTTACCTTGACCTATTCAATGCCTCTTTTTATTCTGCGTATCCCGTTGGCTAGTGCGCTAGTTGCCGCCGCTGCCCTCGTGCCCACCAGCTGCCAGCACGCCGCCCAGGCCACCAGCGGCGCTCCGGCCGGTATTACCCTCGCGGCCGATGGCACCAATGCCGGCCCCGGCGTGGTGCGGCCGGTGGTGGTGACCCAGCCCGTGCGCTACGATACCGACGACCCCGCTATTTGGGTTAATACCCAAAATCCGGCCCAAAGCTTGGTTATTGGCACCGATAAGGATTCGGATGGGGGCTTGTACGTCTTTGATTTACAGGGTAAAGAAGTGCCAGGCAAAACCGTGCACGGCCTCAAGCGCCCCAACAACGTGGACCTGGCCTACGGCCTGAAACTGGGCGGGCAGCCCACTGATTTTGCCCTCGTAACCGAGCGCGAAACCGGCAAGCTGCGCGCCTTCCGCCTGCCCGACATGCAGCCGCTCGACCACGGCAACCTCGACGTATTCCAAGGGGCGCCGCCCGAGCAGCGCATGCCCATGGGCGTGGCCATTTACACCCGGCCCACCGACGGGGCCATGTTTGCGGTGGTCGGCCGCAAAACCGGCCCCCAGGAGGGGTATCTGGCCCAGTACCGGTTGGCCGACGATGGCACGGGCCAGCTTACCATGACGCCCGTGCGCACCTTCGGCACCTGGAGCGGCAAGAAGGAAATCGAGTCCATTGCCGTCGATAATGAGCTGGGTTTCATCTACTATTCCGACGAGGGCGTGGGTGTGCGCAAGTACTACGCCGACCCGGCGCGGGGCGACGCCGAGCTGGCGCTGTTTGCCAAAACCGGCTTCACCGAAGACCACGAAGGCATTTCCATCTACAAAACCGGCCCGAAAACCGGGTATATCCTCGTGTCAGACCAGGCGGCAAGCAAGTTTCGCTTTTTCCCGCGCCAAGGCACGGCCGCCGACCCCAACGCCTACCCCGAGCTAAAGGCAGTGCCCGTGGCCGCCCACTTCAGCGATGGCTCCGACGTGACCAACGTGCCGCTCAACGCGCAATTTCCGCACGGCCTGTTCGTGGCTATGTCCGACAATAAAACCTTCCACTACTACCGCTGGGAGGATATGCTGGGCCGCGATATAAAAGCCGTGCAATAGCGCAAAAATTGGCCGCCGGCCGCTAGTTTCCGGCGGGCAGCTGCCGCTGAAAGTGCAGCTGTAAGATGCTGGCTACCTTGTCTTCGGTCAGGGGCTTGCCTACCATACCCGCGATGTTGAGCTCGTCGAGGCGGCCCAGGTCGCGGGCATCCATCGTGGTGGTGAGCATGATAATGACGGTGGCCTTAAGCTGGGCTTGCGGCAGCTGCTGGTAAGCTTCCAGAAACTGAATGCCGTCGAGGCCGGGCATGTTCACGTCGAGCAAAATGAGGGCTGGCTCGCCGGGGCTGGTGGTGCGCTCGAGCACGGCCAGGGCCTGCGCCCCATCCTCCACCACGGTAATTTGCTCGGCCACGTTCAGCCTCTTGAGCAGCAGCTCATTGAGGAAATTGGTAGTGGTGTCATCGTCTACCAATAACACGCTGGATAGCTTTTGCATGAGTTAAAAATCTGGGCTCGTGAAAGCTGGTGTCGCTGCGCGGCTGCCCGCCGGTGAAGGTAGTACGTGGGTAGCCCGAAAATTACTGGTGACCAGGGCTTTTTTGGGGCTCGTGCGGCTTGCCGCAACTTTTTTCTTAACTACTAAAATTCTTTAGTCGGCGGCGGTATTTGGGCGAAAGCCCTAGGAACAAGCAACTGGCCATCTGGTTCGAGCGGGCGCACCCGTGGTGCGGCCTGGCACGGGCTACCTGCTAAGCAGCTAAGCGCGAGTGCATCTTGGCCCGGGCCGGGCTCGTAGGTAAGAATACGTTGTTTTACCAGCCGGCGGCCCTTAGCTCGGCCCGCGGCGCTAGCTTTAATACGTCACATGGATACTGGTGCCCCCATCGCCACGAGTGAAGTGCGGTTTCGCTCTTTATTTGAGAATAGTCCCGAAATCATGCTTTATCAGAATGAGGCCGGCGTAATTCTGGACGCAAACCCGGCTTTTTTGGCCCTGGTGAAGGAGCCCAAAGAGCGGGTATTGAACCACCGATACACCGACTTGCTGCCGGTCGATATTCGGGACCTGTTTGATGAGAAGCTACGCGAGGCCTTTACCGGGCGCACCGTGCGCTTCGATATGTACGCCTCGCAGGGCAAGTCGGAGCCCCGGCACTGGGACGTGGTGAAAATTCCGCTAAAGGAAAACGGCCGGGTGGTGGGCGTGCACATGGTGGCGCGCGATATCAGCGAAAAGACGCGTACCCAGGAGGAGCTATTCGCCCAAAACCAAGACCTTCAGCAGTTTACTTACATCGTGTCGCACAACCTGCGGGCGCCCCTGGCCAATGCGCTGGGCTTGGTAGAGATACTCGGCCAGGAAGCCGCCGACACACCCGAGTTCGAGCAGGCGCGCACGTTTTTGCAGCACAACCTGCACCAGCTCGACCTCGTGCTGCGCGACATGAACACCATTTTGACTATCCGGGACAAGCAGGACCTGACCGCGCCCGAGCAGGTGGAGCTACCCGCGCTGGTGCAGCAAGTGATTAACAGCCTGCAAGATGTGCTGGACGAGTGCGGTGGCACCGTGCAGGTAGACATTGCCTCCGGCCTGCACCTGCCGGCCAACCGGGCGTACCTCTATAGTATCTTCTTCAACCTGCTGTCCAACGCCATCAAGTACCGCGCCCAGCAGCGGCCCCTGTGCGTAACCATCGCGGCCACGCGCCACCCCGCGGGCGACACCACGCTAGCCGTGGCCGACAATGGGTCGGGCTTCGACCTGGAGCAGGCCGGTACCAACGTGTTCAAGCTTTACCAGCGGTTTCACTCGCAGCAGCCCGGCCGGGGCGTGGGCCTTTACCTGGTCAAAACGCACGTCGAGAGCATGGGCGGCCGCATTGAGGTAGCCAGCCAGGTGGGAGAAGGTACGCGCTTCACTATTTTGCTGCCACCACCCACCACTTGAGTACCCCTGATGCACACCTTGCTCATTGAGGATGACGCCACTGCGGTCTTCCTGACGAAGCGCTTATTTCACCACGAAGGCATGCCCGGCGAGCTCACCGCCTTTTTATCGCCAGTAGCGGCCCTGAATTTTATTCGGGAGCAAGTGGCCGCCGGCACGCCGCCCGACGTCATTTTGCTGGACTTGAACATGCCCGTGCTCAATGGCTGGGACGTGCTGGCCGCCCTAGAACCCCTGAAAGAGCACTTGCTGGACCGGTGCCTGGTGTACGTGCTCACGTCTTCGCTCGCCACGGGCGATATGACGCGCGCCGAGGCAATTCCGCTGGTTACGGGCTTCATCCATAAGCCGCTGGACCGCAATGAGCTGCACGCTATTTTGGCGCAAGTGCAGGAAAAGCGGTAGGCGCCACACCAGCGCCGTAAGAAGCCGCCGCCGTTCACCCGCTCGTTTAGCTTGCCTCCTTAGCTGCGTCGCCAGCCAGCTAGCGTGAGGGCGGGCGGTGCGGCCGTTTGTCGCAGTTGAAAGCCCTCGTATTCGCAACGCTTGCTGGTTGGCTGGCTCCGTAGTTGGGCCGCCGCCGCAACCCAGGCTACTGTGGAGGCTAAAAAATATTACTTGGGTAAAGGCACTTTATTGTTACTAACGCCCGTTAGTATCGTACACTATTACACAGGGGGTAATTAGAAAAAAATAAAAATATTTTCACGCTGCTGCCACCTGTTTTTAGCCACTCTACTGGTGCTACTTTTTCTCTCAAAAGCACAAGTAAAGTACCCGGTAATAGCAAGATGCGTAGCGCTTTTTGGATTTAATTACTCTCGGCCTACCCTAAATAGTGAACGAGGGAGGCGGAAAGTCGTATATGAATTCAGTACAATAAAATACCGCTTCTCTCCGAAAAACTGCTGGGCTTGCTAAATAGTATTATTTACGCTACATTAGCAGGCGTTATGCGCTTTTGCTATAACGTTTTCCATAATTCGGAGAGCCGCCTAATTCGCTCTGTCGTCATCCATTCCCACCCACTAGTACTATGTACAAGATACAACCAACAGGCTGCGCCTGGGTGCTGCTTGGCCAGTCCTTGGTGCTTCTACTGCCCATTCTCAAACTACTGAACACGCCTGGAATCGCCGAATGGCCGTGGGTTGGCGTCTTAGCCCCGATTTGGGGGCCCGGCGTTTTCCTGGCCCTGATATTAGCTGCTGAGTCGGTAATGAATACTGTCAAAAAGGCCTACGTCAGATACCCAAAGGAGGCTATCGCGCAGGAGTTACATAACGCCTGAATTTCAAGACTGTACGCCTTTAGAAGAGCGTAAACCGCCTCCCAGGCTACACAACAAATCAGTGCGCCATTCGTCTTTTGGTCGGCATTATTGCTGACACATTGCTGAAGAGCGCTATTACAACAAGCGCGCCCCGCATAATCGACTTTATCGATTATGCGGGGCGCGCTTGTTGTAATATTGGGCCAAGTACAGACGCTTTACTGTGTCTCCACCAACTCATGTGGCTTCCTACTCTTCCCGATGCACGGTGGCGGGGTTAAAAGCTGGCACGCATATCGACCAGTATTCGCACTCCGCATCGAAGGGATTGGAGTAGCGCACGCGGGCACCCGCCCGAATAAGTAGCGACTCACCGGCTTGTAGCTCAACTGCCTCACCGTCAATCTCGAAGCGCTTGCGTCCCCGCACCACAATGGTTATCTCATCGAACTCGGGGCGCTGGTGCGGCTCGCTCCACTGCGGCGGTGCCACCATGTGCGCCACGCTATACTGGCCGGTACCGGTGCTGGCTAGCCCCACGTGCTCCTCAATGAGCTTGCCATCGGTAGTGGGCACCCGAAAGGGCTGCGGGTTGCGAAAGTAGTTTTTAGCGTCGGGCATAAGAAAGGATAACTAGGGGCGAGTAGGGCAGGGGCCGGCTGTGTAGCGGCGCACCCCGGCGTTGCCGGCGGCGCAGGGGTTAGCATACGTTTGCCCGTTGCAGCCGCACACCGGGTTGTATTCCATGGTGCAGATGCCGTTGGGGTTGATTTTGGCCGCGTCGATGCAGTCAGCCGCATCGGCGGCGGCTGACTTGGCGGGTGGGCGCTGGCAGCTGCTTACTAGCCAGGCGGTGCAGAGCAGGAGCGGCACTAGCGCTCGGAATAAATAGGCCATGTGTGAAGGCAAAGTAACGATGAGGTAATGAAATGAGCGTTCGGAGCCGAAAATTTGCCACCACCTCCCAACCCAGGGGTGCGCGCCCCGTATAGCTGCCTGTCAACGGGCTGTGGGGCACCCTCAGCCCCACCTTTCAACACCTTATCACACCTTTTTTTACTTCTCATGGCTTACCGCGAAGAAGATAACAACGCAGGCAAAATCGTACTCGCCGCCCTTGCTGGCGCTAGCGCTGGCATCCTGGCCGGCATTTTGCTCGCTCCCGATAAAGGCTCCGTAACCCTCGAAAACTGGAAAGGCGTTGCCAAAGACTACGGTACGAAACTGGGCGACCAGTACAAAGAATATAGCGCTGAGCTCGAAACTAAGTTCAAAGGCCTCACCGATAAGCTCGAAGACCTCGGCATCACATCGGCTGGTAGCCTGAACATCGGTGGTAACTGGGACGAAATCAAAGGCAAGCTGAAGCAGCAGTACGCTTCGCTGACCGATGAGGACCTGACCTACGCTGAAGGCAAAGGCGACGAGCTGGTGGGCAAGCTGCAAGAGAAGCTCGGTAAAGGCAAAGCCGAAGTTACCAAAATCATCAACGACCTGACCGGTAAAGGCAGCGATTTGGCCGACAAAGCCAAGCAAGCCGTTAGCGAAGGCGCTGACAAAGCCAAAGACGCCGCCGACAAAGGCGCCGACGCAGCCAAGGATGCCGTTAGCTAAGCTACGTATATTCTAGCTGTCTAAGAGTGCAAAGCCCCGTACCCGCTGGTACGGGGCTTTTTTGGCCCTCAGCCCCAACCCCTGAAGGTAATATATCGTTAGCCAGCTACTTTGTTTTTCTCTTCTTGCTCACCTTTGTACCTCTTTCACTCATGCCTAAAGACAACGGAAAAGTTATTGTTTCGCTGCTAGCTGGCGCTACCGCCGGCATAGTTACCGGCCTGCTGCTGGCCCCCGAAACCGGCGAAGAATTGCGCAAAAGCCTACGTGAGGCAGCTGGCAAGTGGGGCGGTAGCCTCGGCAAGCTCGCCCAAGATACCCTCAGCAAATTCCAAAACCAGTCTGCCGAGCCCGGCCACACCAACCCCGACGCCGCGTTGAGCGAAGACCGCAACGCGGCCGACGCCCTTTTCGACTCGATGAGCAGCAAAAGCAAGGCGGTGAGCCTGGAGCCCGGCGACCTTACTACCAGCGCCACCGGTAACGGTAGCTCGATAGGTGGCGATGACTATACCGCCGAAGACAATACCCTCGACTACGACGGCGACGGCAGCGATGGCCGCCATCGGGGTATTGTATAACAAGTAGTTAGCTCGAAGCGGCAAAAATATTTTACTTATTTTGGCCGCCATTGTAACCCAACTTAGGGAGTGCCGTTAAAGACTATACAAACGGCTCAAGTTTCAGACCTTAGGACGTTGGTCGTAAAATTGCCGACTATAGGAGCTTCTGCTGGTAAGTGGTTTAACATGCCAGTTGTAAAATCAGGTAGTTCATCGCAAGCTTCTGCCAACAAGACTTAGGTCAGATTTGGTTAGCTGTTTTAAAAGAAAAGCCCGGTACCTTATGGTACCGGGCTTTTCGACTTTTAGGGCTGTAGCGTGGGCACTGGGAGCCCGCATAGTAAGCAGGAAACCAGTTCAACTCTGGTCTCACTACTCACTCGCGGACTCCCAGCGCCCACGCTATAGTCCTACAGCACTTCGGGCCGCATTTGGGGGAAGAACAGCACTTCCTGAATCGAATGCGAGTTGGTCATAATCATGCTCAGGCGGTCGATGCCGATGCCTAGGCCGGCAGTGGGTGGCATGCCGTACTCAAGGGCGCGCAGGAAGTCGTCGTCCAGTACCATGGCCTCGGTGTCGCCGCGCTTGCCAAGCTCTAACTGGTCCTCGAAACGCTGGCGCTGGTCGATGGGGTCGTTGAGCTCGGAGAAAGCGTTGCAAATTTCCTTACCGTTGCAGATGGCTTCGAAGCGCTCGACGAGGCCGGGGCGGTCGCGGTGCTTCTTGGCCAGCGGCGACATCTCCACCGGGTAGTCGGTGATGAAGGTGGGCTGAATGAGCTTGGGCTCGACGTGCTCGCCGAAAATCTCGTCGATGATTTTGGCCTTGCCCATGCTGGGGTCGAGGCCCACGTTGAGCTTGGTTGCCGTTTCGCGCAACGCCGCTTCGTCCATCTCGCCAATGGCCACGCCCGTGTACTTCTCAATGGCCTCAAACATAGTGTAGCGCTGCCACGGCCGCTGAAAGTTGATGAGGTTGTCGCCCACTTGCACCTCGGTTTTGCCGTGTAGCTCCAGGGCCACGCGCTCCACCATTTCCTCCACCAGGTCCATCATCCAGGCGTAGTCTTTGTAGGCTACGTACAGCTCCATCTGGGTGAACTCGGGGTTATGAAACCGGCTCATGCCCTCGTTGCGGAAGTCCTTCGAGAACTCGTATACACCATCAAACCCACCCACAATCAGGCGCTTGAGGTACAGCTCGTTGGCAATGCGCAGATATAGCGTCATGTCCAGCGTGTTGTGGTGCGTCTTGAAGGGCCGCGCCGCCGCACCGCCGTACAACGGCTGCAAAATGGGCGTTTCTACTTCCAGATAACCTTTGTTATTGAGGTAGTTGCGCATAGATTGCACCAGCTGCGTCCGCTTAATAAACGTTTCGCGCACATGCGGATTCACGACCAGGTCCACGTAGCGCTGGCGGTAGCGTAGCTCCGGGTCGGAGAATGAGTCGTACACAATTTCCTCGCCGGTCGTCTCATCCTTTTTCGTCTTAACTACCGGCAGCGGGCGCAGCGACTTCGCCAGCAGCTTTAGCTCCGTCACGTGCACCGAGATTTCGCCCACTTGCGTGGTGAATACGTGGCCTTTCACGCCGATAAAGTCGCCTAGGTCGAGCAGCTTTTTAAACACCGTGTTATACAGCGTTTTGTCTTCGCCAGGGCAAATTTCATCGCGGTTGATATAGAGCTGAATGCGCCCCGACGAGTCCATGAGCTCAGCAAAAGATGCCTTGCCCATCACGCGCGACGACATCAGGCGCCCAGCCAGGGTAACTTCCTGGAAGTTATTCAGCTCCGGGCGGTAGTTGTCGAGAATCTCCTGCGCGTAGAAACTAACGTCGAACAATTCCGACGGATACGGCTCAACGCCAAGCTCTTGCAGTTGGGTCAGTTTCTGACGGCGCAACTGCTCCTGTTCACTAAGATGGACCACAGATTCAAACGGATTTTTAGGATTTAACGGATACGCCCGCTACGCGGGCTGGCTAGGTCAGGCGATAGGGTAGGCGTATTCCTACGCATATTCTACCTAACAGCTAGTACTGGTACTGGTAGATGAAGTGTAATCCTGCGGCAGCGCAGATTACAAGTGAGGGGCAAAAGTAAGCCCAAAAAAAGGTCGCTTTTCAAAGCGACCTTTCAATACAGTTTGGCTAGTCAGCTTGGCATAGCCAAGCGTATCCGTTAAATCCTAAAAATCCGTTTGAATCTGCGGTCTAGGCGGCCATGCGTAGCTCGCGTTCCGGCTCGGCGCCGAGCAGCGTGGGCTGCACCCGCGTGCGCAGGCGCTCCTGCACAAAGCTGCCCTGTAGGTGGGCCGGTAGCTCACGCACCAGCTGCTCATAGCGCTCCAAACCCAGCGCCTTGGCCACGTAGGTTTCGTGCACGCCATTGAGGTAGCTCACGATATTGAGCAACGAGCTGTGAAACAGCCGGAAATCAATGTCAGCCTCCACGTAGCGCTCAATCTCGCGGCTGGTCTGCGAGATGCGCAGGCGGCCCAGCAAATCGAAGATGGTGGTGTAGCCCAAGCGCCACGTAATTTGCTGCCAATGGGCAGAGGTCCACTTATCGAGCGGCCGGCCGGTTTTTTGGCTGCGGATGGCCGTATTTAGGTTGGCCTGCACCTGCTGGCGCACGGCAATAGCCTTTTGCTTGCGCGTGGTGCGGAGAAACTGGCCAATCTGCGCCTGGGCATCAATCTCCTGCGAGGCGATGTGCAGCCCAGCCTTATAGCCAGCCAGCGGCAGGCGGTGAATGTTAAAATCACCATACGCCCCAGCAGCATAGAATGAAACCGGGCGCGGGTAGGCGTTCTTCACCACTAGCCGGCCCACTTCGCGGCTGATAACCTGCGCGTTGTTTGAGCGCACGCCGGTGGTGAAGAGGAAGGCTTGGAGGCCCGAAAGAATAGTGTGGTACGCCTGCGGGAACGTCCAGTGCAGGGCATTGCGCAGGAAGTTGTCGTCGCCTAATTCGGCGGTGGCGCGCAACGCGTACTCGGTGCTCCAGCAAGTGTGTAGCAGCTTGGTCAAAGCCGCGATTTCGGCTTCAGTCAGTTCAGCCTGGTGCTGGCGGAAATAAGCCAGGTGCTGCAAGCCACCGAGCGGGCCATCGCCTTCCTGAAGGTGGTAGTTGATGGCGAAGAAGTAATTAAGAAATACCTGCGCCGGAATCGAGCGGCGCCAAGTTTCATCGGCCAGGCGCTGTTGCTCCTGCTCTTCGGGCGTGAGCACCGCCTCGGCGGCCGAGACGGTCATCGGAGCCTGATAAGGCTCGGTGGGGATGAGCGGAATAATGCGGGCTTCGGGTTGAGTCGTCATACCAGATAAACCGTTAGCCAATAAAATTAGTTGCCGTTTGCTAAAAATAACCGCGGATTCAAACGGATTTTTCGGATTACGCAGATTTGGTCTTTAGGTGGTTTCTTGCGCATTACAAGCTGTTTTAGAACTGCCACCGAGTAGAAGCCAAGTCAGACTGCCAGTTTCAGTCGAGCATTATAACAAGTCGATTTGCTAAAAAACTAAGCAACAAAAAAGGGCCGCCTATTGGCCGCCCTTTTTTGTTGCGCTAGCTCTAAATCTCGTTAGCTTAGTCAGCCTGCTTCAGCAGGCGTATCCGTTAAATCCGAAAAATCCGTTTGAATCTGCGGTCTACATTTGGTCTTTCAGCACGTTCACGGCTTCACCGAGCGTGATGTCCTTATTTAAACCACGGGTGAAGCGCATCGAGCGGTTCACTTTCACCGTATCGCCGGCCAAAGGCTTAGTATCGGCAGCCAGCGGCTTGATAACGAGCGAAGTGGCCGTTTTTTGGATGGTCTCGTACTTGTCCGACTCCGCTTTAAGCGCCAACTGCTGCGTGCGGTAGTTGCTGAGCTTCAGTGATACCACCGTTTCGTCTTTGCGCTTGCGCAGGCTTTGCACCAGTTCGGCCATTTGGCGGAAGCTTGGGCTAGCGGCTACGCGAGCTTTACTGTTGGCTTCGAGCTTGGTATAATTAGGCTGGTTGTCCCAGGCGCGGAAGGCGGCGGGCTTGATTTCATCCCACTTCAGTGGGTAATCCATTTCTTTTTCGCCCTGGTCGAGGTACGAATACACATCGGGCAGCACGATGTCAGAAGCCACGCCCTTAAACTGGGTCGAAGCGCCCGTGATGCGGTAAAACTTCTGCATCGTGAACTTAAGCGAGCCAAAGGGCTTGAGCGCGTTCAACTCAGCGGGTAGCGTCTCATCGAGGTCTACCACGCGCTGTACGGTGCCTTTGCCATACGTGCTGGTCGAGCCCATGATGATGCCACGCTTGTAGTCCTGCACGGCGGCCGCCAGAATCTCCGAAGCCGAAGCGCTGTACTTGTTCACCAGTACCACGAGCGGGCCGGTGTACTGCACGCGGGGGTCTTTGTCGTTGAGCACGTTGGTTACGCCGCGGCTGTCGTGCACCTGCACCATCGGGCCGCTGGGCATGAACAGGCCGGCCATTTCCACGGCATCGGTGAGCGAGCCGCCACCGTTGGTGCGCAGGTCAAATACGACGCCCTGCACGCCTTCCGCATTTAGCTTGGCAAGCTCCTTCTTCACATCATCAGCCGATGAGCGGCCGCCGTTGTTGTTAAAGTCGGCGTAGAAGCCAGGCAGGCGCAAATAGCCGATTTTCTTGCCACTGGGGTCGTTGATAACGGCCGACTGTGCGTAGGTTTCTTCGTTAATTACCACATCGCGGATGATGGGGATAATCTTGGTCGAGCCATCGGGCTTTTTCACCGTCAGGCGTACCTCAGTGCCCTTTTTGCCCCGGATAAGCGTCACGGCTTTGGCCGTGTGCCAGCCTTCGATGCTCACGGGCTCGGCCGCGCCTTGCGCTACGCGCAGAATGGCGTCGCCCTTCTTGAGCTGGCCCTGGCGGAACGACGCCGAGCCGGGCACAATCTCTTCGATGTAAATCAGGCCGTCTTTTTCGCGCAGCGTGGCACCGATACCTTCGAGCCGACCGGTGAGCTGATAGTCAAACTCTTCCTTGTCTTTGGGCGCGAAGTACTCGGTATGCGGGTCGTAGGTATTAGCAATGGTGTTGGCATAGTTGGTCAGCGTATCGCTGGCGTCGGGCAGGTCTGCAAACTGCTCGTCGTAGTATTTTAGCACACGTTTGCGGGCTTCCACCTCCATTTGGGCGGGGGTGCGGTCGGGCTCAGCCGTGACGGGCTCTTTGGCCTGGCTGGCAGTTTTGGCGCGGTCGTGGCGCTTGTCTTGCTCATCCATCATCTCGGCCACGCGGGTTAGCGTCTCATACTTGAGCAGCTTGCGCCATTGCTCGCGCTGGTCGGCCGCGCTGAGCGGGAAGGTAGCCTTCTCAAAATCAGTCTGGAAGGTCTCGTCGGTATCGAACGTAAAAGGCTGGGCCAGAATCTCGTGCGTAAGGGTCTGCACCTGCTTGGTGCGCTCGCTCATGAGCTTGGTAGCTAGGTCTAGAAAGCCATGCGTACCGGCTTTGGTTTCGTCGTCAATTTTGGTTTCGTACTGGCGCAGCTGCGTCACGTCGGGCTGCGTCAGAAATTTCTTGCGGTAGTCAATACGCTTGAGGTACAGGTCAAAAACCCGCTTGCTGAAGGCATCGTCGATGCGCTCGGGCTGGTAGTGGGCCGTAGAAAGGCCTTGCACCAGCGTGCCCACAAGTATCTGCTCCTTGCTGGGTAGCGCGGTAGGGTCATTGTGCCGGTAGAAGCGGTACGAGGCGAGCCCAAACACGGCCCCAACCGCCCCCGCGTACATACCTATTTTAAAACGGGAGGAAAGCATCTAAGAGAATCTAAAATTATGAAGAAGCCAAATGTAGGGGGCAGGCTCGAACCCGGCACTATATACGGCAAAAACGCTGCCAGAGGCCAGAATAGTGCCGACGAAACACCCAAATAACGCGCCGCACTTTTGGCGGTTGCATCGAAGCGGCTAGCTCGACCTTTAGCGCTTATTTTGCGCCCATTGTTTTCCTAAAGTTACCGCTATAATGCCTTTTTCCAATGCACCTGCCCCGGTACCTGCCGCCGCTGCCCGCGCCGCCCTGCTGGGCCTCGCCGTGGGCGACGCGCTGGGCGTACCAGTCGAGTTTATCGGCCGCGAAGCTCGCCGCCATGACCCCGTAGTGAATATGCGCGGCTACGGCACGCACCACCAGCCGCCCGGCACTTGGTCCGACGACTCGTCGCTCACCTTTTGCCTGGCCGAAACGCTGGCTACGAAGGGCTATGATTTAGCTGATGCTGCCCAGCGCTTTGTGCGTTGGCAGGATGAAGCGTACTGGACAGCGCACGGCCGTGTATTTGATATTGGCATCGCTACGGCCGAGGCCTTGCAGTGCCTAAGGCGTGGGCGCAAGCCCGAGCACGCAGGTGGAACTGGGGAGTACAGCAACGGAAATGGGTCACTAATGCGTATTCTGCCACTCGTATTTGCCATCAAGGACCGGTTGGTAGCCGAGCGGTTTCAGGCAGTGCGGGAGGTATCCAGCATCACGCATGCGCACATTCGCTCTGTTATGGCCTGTTTTATTTACGTTGAGTTGGCCAGGCAATTGTTACTAAGCCTTGATAAACAAGCTGCTTACACTGCCATGCAGCGAATAGTAAATGAGTTCTTCACGGCAGAAGGTATTGGGTCAGAATTGGAATTGCGTCAGTTTCACCGCATTCTGGAAAATGCCTACGGCGACTTTGTCATCCAGCCACTAGCTGCCTGCAAAGAAACTGAAATTAAGTCCTCCGGCTACGTCGTGCATACCCTCGAAGCGGCTTTGTGGTGCCTGCTCACTCACGACACCTACGCCGCCACCGTGCTGGCCGCCGTGAACCTCGGCGACGACACCGACACCACGGGTGCGGTAGCCGGCGGCCTGGCCGGGCTGGCGTATGGCGAGACCGCCATTCCGGCCGAGTGGCTGGCCGTGCTGGCCCGCCGCGTTGACATCGAAGACCTGGCCGCCCGCCTCGTGCGGTAAACCTTTTATAAAGTATTGCCCCTAAAAAATGCCCACTAACCAATCCCGCCCACTTCCCAATTCCTACTGGGCCACGCCGCAGCTACTAGCCTGCGAGTACCCCGGCGCCCCCACGCCCGCCGAAGCCATCCCGAAGCTGGATGCCCTGCTGGCGGCCGGCATCCGCGATTTTTACGACCTGACCGAAGACCGCGAACTGGTCCCCTACGAAGCGCTGCTGCGCAACCGGGCCGCGCACGCTGGCCTCGACCCCGCCACTATTCGCTACCGCCGCCTGCCCATCCGTGATTTAGACCTGCCTTCGGCCGAGCGCCTGACCGAAATTCTGGCTGCGCTCGCCGAGAGCGAAGCGGCCGGGCGGCTGGCTGCCGTGCATTGCTGGGGCGGCATCGGGCGCACGGGCACCGTGGTAGGCTGCCACCTGGTGCAGCGGCACGGCCTGAGCGGCCCCGAGGCGCTGGCCTTCATCGCCCACGAATGGCAAACGGTAGCCAAGCGCGCCCGTGCCCCGCGCTCGCCCGAAACTGATGCCCAAATCGCCTTTGTGCGCGGCTATCAGGCAGCACTTTAGCTACTAAAAGTCGCTGGCCGCCTTGGGCGCTTTGCGCACGGGTTCAACTGGCGTCAGCGGCTGTACCGGCTGGAGCGTCATGGCCGCTTGCAGGTCGGCCATCAGGTGGCGCACATCGCGGGTGGCTTCCACTTTCAGCTTCTCCCAAGGCTTTTGGCTGCCGAGGCCCGCGCAGCCAAACAGGCTGGCGCGGTCTTGCTCCAGCGCGCCACCCGAGCGCAGGTTGGGCACGCTGGTCGCATCGTGCGTGAGGCCGGTGAGGACGTATTTGTAGCGGCCGTCCTTCACGTAAATGGTGAGGGTATGCGCTACTACGCCGGCGTAGCTACCGTGGGGTACATTGTCGTAAGTGGTGCGCAGCCTAGCTACGCGCTGACCCTTAATTACTATTTCCTCGGTTCCAGGATGTGGAGTTATCTGGCTGGGCAGGCTGTAGTTGCGGGTGGCTCAGGCTGCGGCGCGGGTATACAGGTCGGCTTGGCCGGTGCCTGGCACCAGCACCACGCCTTGGTAGGTAATGAGTTGGCTGGTGGGGTCGATGGGCAGCGGAGCCGCATCGGCGGGGGTCGTAGTCGCTGAGCTTGCTACTAGGCGTAAGGTAGTTCACGCTTGACTACTACCCAGCAGGGCGAAAACCGGCTGACCACCACAACTTCCGACTGGCTCGGCAGTAGCTGCGTAACGTGCCGGCACTGTTGTAAAGTGGGGCTTTCGTGAGCCCCACATGGTAGGTAATGGGCGGCAGCGTAGCCACCAGCCGCTGAGCCGAAGCAGCCAGAGGCAGCATAAATATCTTGGCAAAAAGAGCAGCTTTCATCCAAATAATAGCAGAGTAGAAAGGGAAAACGGTCCGCAAACTACTACTACTACTACTTTCTGCTGCTAGGTTAGGCTCACTTTGGGAATCAGGAAAGGCGCTGCTGCCAAAAAAATAGGTGGTTCCCTGACGAAATAATAATTGACCGCTGATTTGTTAATTCCTGCCTTATTTTAGCATACATAGCTGATCAAGCTACTAGCCAATTAGGTTGAAACCTTGCATGCAACGCTATAGAGTAGAGAAAGCGATGTTATGAAGCTATTAATTGCCTGGACGCTACTTTGTAGGCCACTACCTTTTTAGGTGAGCAAGCGTGAAGGTAATATTCCGTGTTCCTATTATTTATAGTAAGTATAAAAGGCTGGTTACGGAGCTGGTGAGTGCGGCAATGGTAAATCAACAAATCAGACTAACTAGCTATAAGCGGTTAGCTGATTAGTAATAAGTTGTCGGCTGGATAGTTTTAAAAACTAAAAAGCCCGCTTGGTTAAAAGCGGGCTTTTTTCAATAGGACATCTACCTATTTGCTGCGGCCGGGCTTGTTTTTGGGCGTGCCGTCTTTTTTGCGGCCGTAAGGGGCTTCGGGGTCAATTTCGCCGGCCGCATCTGCAGCAGTGCGTGGCGTGCGGGTTTTACGCTCCTTCACGGTCGGCGTATAGTCGTCGCTCATCAGCGTTTCGGCATCTTCTACGGCAGTCTGTAAATTAACCAGCAGCGATGAAACTTTCTTCAACGCACGTTTAACGTCGGCTTTGAAAGCATCAGCTTTTTGAGCGCTGTCGAGTAATTGTTGGAATTGGGTGAGGTCGAGAGCCATTAGAAAGGGTAAGTTTTTAGGTGAATGTTCTAGCAAATTAACAAGCTATTTGCCTTACAAACAACTTACGCACTAAATCAAAAGGGGTATACAACTACCAGCCAATGAAAATAAAGCGGATGAAAGCTGGCAATGCAATTGCCTTGGTATTACCTAAGTACTAGAGTAGCAATAGCTAGCGACTGCCCGGATTAATTCGAAATTATCAGTCTCTTACAGAAGAAATGAGGAAAATAATCAGAAGCGGTTAGTTATTTTTAGCTGCATTCCCTTGATATATTTTAGATAGAATTACTAATAGTAGCTGTTGCTTTCGCAAGTAGAAAACAATGTAATAGCCACCGGAAAAGCTAAATGAGTATTCTGCTTCATCCCTGTACAAGGAATAAGACACCGCTGCCAGCCGCGCAGTATGGGTCTGCTACTGGCCTTTGGTAAAATCCAGGTTGTAAATCAGATTGAGCGTTACTCCTTGGTTCAGCTCCACAACTGGTTGGCCACTAGCAGAGTCGGGGCCGGCGTGCGAGCGCACTTGGTAGAGGTAATTCAGCTCCGCTTTCGCCTGGCTGGTTAGTTGAAAACCGAGGCCGCCAGAGAGGCGATTTTGGTTAAACACGTTCAACCCCACGTTTTGCCCAAACCCAATAAACAACTCATCGAAGCCGGCGAGGTAGAATTCGTCGTCGTCGATGGTGGCACCTTGCAGTGGGTAGGTAGCCGCCAGCTGGTAGCGAATGCGGTTTTGGTACTCCCAGCGCTGCACCGGGCCTGCGCCGCCGCTGGCGCGGCTGCCCAGCCAGCGCTGCTCGAGGCGCAGGCGTTGCTTGAGGCCCAGGCGGCCCAGCTGGTCTTGCAGAGTCAGGTCTTCGTAGAGGCGGTTTTCGGGCGTGGCGCGGCCGGGTACCTCGGCGTAGGCGCCGTAGCGGTGGCTCTGAAAATAGGTATAGCCCCCCGATACCTTGACCCGCTCGCTGAGCGTACGCACCAGCCCTAGGCGCGCCAGCTGCTGCTGCGGGTCGCGCAGCCAGTCTACGCGCCGCACTTGATACTCGGTATGCACGGCCCACTTCTTAGCCACCTGGTGGTCGCCCACGTACACGAGCCACCCCAGCGAATGAAAATCGTTGAGCCGGGGCGACTGCCCCAAGGCCGGCTGCGCGGCCAGAAGCAAGGGGCTAATTAGCAGTATTTTATTCATATAAAAATTAGGCTAGCTACCGCCAGCCTCTGCGGAGCGGGCAATGGGTGAAGGTGCTCCGCTGGAAATAGCCACGGGCGCTTTTTGTTTGCCGCCCGCCCCAGCGCACGTTTTGGCGGCGCCCCAAATTGCGGCTGGCTTTTGGGCTACTGTACCCTGTACCTGGCCGCGTTAGAGAAGATGGGTGCCTTCGCCTAGGCCACCGGCGTTTAGTTTTTGCTGGCGGCGGGCGCAGCGCTGGCCGGGCGCAAGTGCCGGTAGGGCAGGGGAGCCGCCGCTTCCAGCAAGGGCAGGTCGGTCGTGCGCTCCTGGCCCCGCTGCATGTCGTAGTGGCAGAGCGTGCCCTAGGCCTGCCCCTGGTCGGGGGGAATGAGTACGCCGCAGTACGAGATAACCGTCGTTTTAATGCCCTGGGCCTGCGGGTCTTCGGCCGCATTCAGAATGTTCACCGGGACCTGCCGGCGGCCTATCAAGCTACAGTTAGTAGCGGCCGGAGGCACGTCGGCTCCTTGCTGGGCAGCCACCTGGTTGCGGTCAAAAAGCAGCTCGGTGCGCAGCCTGTCGCCATCGAAGCGAAATATTCCCGTGTAGCGGTGGGGGCGGGCGGTGGTTAGGGTATTCTGAGGCCGCGTAAACATCTTCCTGCAAGAGGAGCTCAAAGTGGCTCATTTCCGGCAGCAACTGGTATTCGGGCTGGTAGGGGGTAACTCATAAAAGCAGAACCGGGTTTTTGAAGATTCTTGTAATGGGTAAGCTACGGCCGCTTACGGCGGCTAGCGCAAAAGGAAGCAAGCTTGGTAGACCAAAGGCAGATTCAATAGTAGTTTTTTTAGTGGAATGAGTAGTAAGAAGTACCTTTGACGCCCCGTGCCTCCTGCCCCGCTAGCAGCGCAGTAAGGTAGCAACGGAGTTGACTCTCATTTGGTAGTGTTTATGGACGTTCTGGGACGTAACAATGTACAGGTGTCGGGCACGGGCGAGCGCACGCTGGTTTTCGTGCACGGCTTCGGCTGCGACCAGAGCATGTGGCGGCTGGTGGCCCCGGCCTTTGAAGACCGGTACCGGGTGGTGCTGCTCGACCTAGTGGGCGCGGGCCAGTCAGACCTGGCGGCTTACGACTTCGAGCGCTACAGCACCCTGGAGGCCCACGCCGACGACCTGCTGGCCGTGCTGCGCGCCCTCGACCTGCCGCCCGTGGCGCTGGTGGCCCATTCGGTGAGTGCCATTATCGGCATGCTGGCCGCCATTCGGGAGCCCGCGCGGTTTGCGGGGCTCGTGATGCTGGGGCCGTCGCCGCATTACCTCAACGAGCCCGGCTACGCCGGCGGCTTCGAGCGAAGCGACATTGATGAACTGCTGGACGTGATGGCCAGCAACTACCTGGGCTGGGCCGGGGCCTTTGCGCCGGTGGTGATGGGTGCGCCCGAGCAGCCCGCCCTGCGCGACGAGCTGAACGCCAGCTTTTGCCGCACCGACCCGGCCATTGCCCGGCACTTTGCCGGCGTTATTTTTCTGGGTGATAACCGGGCTGACCTGCCGCGCCTGCGCACGCCCACTCTGGTGGTACAAAGCGCCCACGATGCCATTGCCCCCCGCGCCGTGGGCACTTACGTGCACCAGCAGCTGCCTGGCAGCCAGCTGGTAGTGGTGAATACAACCGGCCACTGTGCTCACCTCAGCGCCCCTCGCGAGACGATTGCCGCCATTACTCCCTTCCTCGATGCGCTGCCGATGCCAGCCACCCTGCAACCCGCGTGAGTATGCGCCCGCTCCCCAACGACCTGCGGCTGACGGAGGAAGACCTCATCGACCACTACGAGCAGGCCCCCTGCGGCTACTGCACCAGCCTGCCCGATGGTACCCTGACGCGTCTCAACGCTACGCTGCTCGGCTGGCTGGGCCGTACCCGCGACGAGCTGGTGGCCCGCACCACGGTGCAGCAGCTGCTGACTATAGGGGGCCGGCTGCACTACGAAATGCACGCCCTGCCGCTGCTGCTGCTCGAAGGGGAGGTGCGCGAGCTCAGCTACCAACTGCGCCACCAAGACGGCAGCACCCGGCCCGTGCTGCTGAATGCTCGCCTGCTGCGTGACGATGCGGGCGAGCCGCTGGTGGTGCGCCTCACCTTCTTCGACATCACCGAGCGCCACCGCTACGAGCAGGAGCTGCGCCGCAGCCACGCCCAGGGCCAGGAGCAAAGCGCCCAGCTGGCTCAGGCCAACGCCTTGCTCATGAGCCAGAACGAGCAGCTCAGCCGCAGCACCGCCGACCTCGACAATTTCGTGTACATGGCCAGCCACGACCTGCGTCAGCCCATCAACAATATGGCCGGCCTCTTTGCTGAGCTCAAGCAAACGGCCGCTTTCACCGACCCCGAAACGGCAGACATGGTCCGCATGTTTGAGGCGGCCTTGCAGCAGGCCGTGCGCACCATCGACGGGCTGGCCGAGGTGGTGCAGCAGCAGCGCCAGGAGCTGGTGCCTGTCGAGAAGCTGGCCCTGAAAGCAATGGCCGAAGAAATTCTCGGGAGCTTACAGCCGCAGGTGCTGGCCAAGCAAGCGGAGTTTACGCTCGACTTTGGGGCCGCGCCCACAGTGCACACCACCCGGCCGGAGCTGTATAGTGTGCTCTATAACCTGTTCAGCAACGCGCTCAAATACAGCGCGCCCGGCCGGCCGGTGCGGGTGGCCGCGCATTCGGCGCGGGTGGCGGGCGCAGTCGTACTTACCGTGCAAGACAATGGCCGGGGTATCGACCTGACGCAGCATGGCGACAAGTTGTTTCAGCTGTTCAGTCGCTTCCACCCCGAGGAGGAGGGCACCGGCACCGGCCTCTACCTGGTCAATCGCCTTATGACCCAGGCTGGGGGCCGTGTAGAAGTCGAGAGTGAAGTGGGCCAGGGTACTACCTTCCGGCTGGTGTGGCCGCAATAGGGAAAAGTCGCTGGCGCCGGCAGTTAGCTGCGGGAAACGCCCCCGATTACCGGACGGTTGCAACTTCGGCCCGACGTCTGCCGCTAAGTTCTGGGACCGTCGTCTACGTAGGCAGGCGTGGGGCCCAGCAGGCCGACAATAAAAACTTCAAATACCGTACCCCTGAATAAAAAAAGCCTTGTAAGTACTTTACTTACAAGGCTTTTTAAACGGTGCGGTCTGGACGGGACTCGAACCCGCGACCTCCGCCGTGACAGGGCGGCATTCTAACCAACTGAACTACCAAACCGTTTGCCGGGGCAGAGAACGTAGCCGTTTTCCGCTTTGGTGCTGCAAAGGTAAGGAAATTTTCGGATTTTCCAAATCAGCCGTTGAAAAATTGAGCAGAAACAAAAAGCCGTGACGGACGAAAAATGGCTCGCCACGGCTCAGGCTGTTAATAGCCAGGGTTTTGGGTAAGGTTGGGATTGACGGCCAATTGCTGATTGGGAATGGGGAAAATGAGATAGGTAGGCGCACTGCTCATAGGGCCTTGCTGAATGGGGCCCAAAAAGGTGCCAAAACGCACCATATCCTGCCGGCGCCACAGCTCCAGGTACAGCTCACGGCCGCGCTCGTCGTAGAGGTTGGTCAGGTTTACGCTGGTGAGGGCACTGGCGGCCCGCGTGCTGTGCGTGCGAATGGCGTTAACTATAGCTAGCGGCGTGCTGCCGTAGGTGCCGGCCGTGGTGCCGGTGCCGCCGCGCAGGATGGCCTCCGCCTTCATCAGTAGCACGTCGGGTAGGCGGAAGTGTACCATGTCGTTGTCGATAGTGCCGGCCGAGTTGTTGAGGAAGTCAGGCGGGTACTTCATGGGTCGAATGCCGGTTACTTCCAGGTTCGGGCCGGTTTCAACGATATTGACGGCCGACGTGAAAGCCAGCGGATTACCGCCACGGTCGGTCAGGGCCACACCGGTATTCAGGTTGTACTGCTGCCCGATGAGGTAGCCCACGTTTACGCGGTTGCCGGGGTTCGACGGGCCGTTGGTGTAGCGGTATACCTGGCCCCGGCGTAGGTCGCTGGCCTCGTACTTGTTGTAGAAGTCTGACAAGGCGCAGGGGCCATTGTAGCCGCTGGGTAGCATATTATAGTGCGAAATGAAGCGCCACAGGTCGTACTGCGCCCCGCTGCTTACTCCACCCTGGTTTAGCTCCGTAAAAATGTTTTCGGTGCCAATATTGGTGTTGTCAGGGGCGAAATTGTCGAAGTAGTTGTTGGCAAATCTGAAGCGCCCGCCCGCAATAATCTGGTCGGCCAGCGAAATAACCATGTTCATGTCGGCCGCCGCAAACGTTGGCGTCTGCCGGTTGGCGTATACCCCGCGGTTGAGGTAGCACTTCATGAGCAGGCAGCGGGCGGCATCTTTGGTGGCGCGGCTTACCGGCGCATCGGGCAGGCTGGGCAGGATGGCATTAAGCTCCGAGATGATGTAATCGTTGGCCGCGGTGCCTTTGCGCACCGCGGCCGCTTTGGATACCGGCTCGCCTGGCTCGCGGTAGGGTACTTGGTCAAAAAGGTCCAGCTCCCAATACATAGCAAACGCACGCACAAAGCGGGCCTCCGCCTGCTGCTGGGTGGTAGCCCCAAATTTGGTTTGCAGCATGTCGGTAGCCGTAAATACCACGGTGCCCAGGTTGGCGTAGGCATCGCGTATCTGGCCGTGGTTGGCATCCCAGGTGTGCAGGTGCAGCTGCCGCCAGATGCCGTTGTCATCCCAGTCGCCAGCACGGGTGGGCATCAGCCGCTCATCGGTAGTTACCTCCGATAGGGCAAACACCTGCGTGGCCCCCTGAAACGGCGAGCGTAGCGTTAGGTATACCCCATCGAGTAGCGACGCGGCCGAACCAGCCACCTGGTCGGGCGTAATAGTGCCCTGCAAGTCCTCATTTAGCTTGCAGCCGTTGGTGAACTGCAGCGCCGCCAGCAAAGCGGCTGCGCCCAAAGTTTTTTTCAAATACATAATGAAGTAGCGCTAGGGTGGGATTAGAGCGAGAAATTGACGCCAAACGTGAAGATGCGCGCCGGGGGGTAGCCCGTGTAGTCGATGCCGGCCGAGGGCACTACCCCATTGGGTTTGGCGGTGTTCACCTCGGGGTCAAAGCCCCGGTAGTTGGTAATGAGGAACAGATTTTGGCCGATGGCGTACACGTTCAGGCCTTTAAAGACCTTAGCCACATCGCCCACCGAATACGAAAGTGTCAGGTTGGAAAGCTTCACGTAGTTGCCGCTTTCCAGGTAGCGCGTCGAGGGCTTTATCGAGTTATAAATAGACTCCTTCATGTCCGACTGGTATTCCGCCAGGGCAATGTTTTTACCCGAAGTACCTATCTGGGACACATTCAGTACGCTATTGAAAGTGTTGTTGTAAATCTTGTTGCCAAATACGCCCGTGAAGTTGGCCGTGAGCGAAAGCTTGGCGTAGCGCAGCGTCGTGTTAAAGCCCGCGAGTACCGTCGGGTTGGGGTTGCCGGCGTATCCGGCGGCCCCGAGGTCGTTGTAAAAGCCCTGTGCGTTGAGGCCGTTGTACACGGGCAGGTAGTACCCGTTGAGGGGCTGGCCATTCTGGATGGTTTCGGCATAGGCATTCGACAGGCCCGCGCCGCTCAGCGTGCCGGTCTGGATGATGAGGGTGGCCGGCAGGCCCGATACCGAGTTTTTTACAAACGTGGCGTTGCCGCCGAGGTTGAAGCCGAACTTCGGCGTGTCGAAAATGGAGGCATTGGCAATAATTTCCACGCCTTTGTTTACTACCTGCCCATCCAGATTGGCCCAAAGCACGCCACCCGCAGCAGGGTTGCCCGGCACGTTGGGGTACAGCAGGTCGGTAGTGCGCTTGTAGAAATAGTCGGCCGTCAGGGTCAGGCGGTTATTAAACAGCGCGATGTCGGCCCCAATATCATACTGCTCGTCCGACTGCCACTTCAGGTCGGCATTGAAGTTGGTCGTTTGGCTGACGCCGCCGGTGCTAAACGCGTACTGCGATTGCGAAGACCCAGCCGGAAACTCCTGGTTGCCGGTGCGGCCGTAGCCCACGCGCAGCTTTAGCTGGTTAATGGCCGCCACTTTGAAGAATGATTCCTGGCTGATATCCCAGGCCGCCGAGGCTGAGGGAAAATAGCCATACCGCTGGTTAAAGCCAAACTTGGTAGAGCCGTCCGAGCGTAGCGTGGCCGTGAGCAGGTAGCGTCCCTTGTAGTTCAGGATAACCCGCCCAAAGTACGATTGTAGTTCCGAAATCGGGTCAACAGTCGAGGTCGTTACGCGGCCCGAGGGATTAGAGAACTGCAGGTAGTTGGTGTAGTCCAGCCCATAAGCACCAAAGCCAACCGGAGCCCCGGTCAAGGTATTAACCGGCCCGCGCCCACTCAGCGTAGTAGTAGCGTTGTTGAATCGCTGGTACTCGTAGCCCAGCAGTGCGTTCAGGTTGAGGTCGGTGGCTATTTTTCGGTTGAAGTTCAGCGTATGGGTCATCTGCTGAGTTAGCAGCTCAGCCGTATTAATTTGTGCGAAACCTACTTGCTGGTAATCGCCGATGTTGAGGCGCTGGTCGATGGAGGTGCGGCGGCTGCCGGTGCTGTAGGTGCCCGCCACCAGGGCGCGGTACTCGAGCCAGTCGTTGAACTTGTAGTAGGGGGAGAGGGATAGTTGGGCCGTGCTCGTGCGCGCCTTGTCGTGGTAATACTCCAGCATGGCCACCGGGTTGATGGTAGTGCTGCCCAGGCGCGCCACCGGCCGGCCCTTGTCATTGTAGAGCGAATCGGTAGGGTTCCAGGACAGTGCCTGCCCGATAATTGAGCCCCGATAGTCGCCGTTATTGGTGATAGGAGCGAGGTTTTCGTTTACCTGCGCTACTTTGAGGTTCAGGTCCAATCCTAATTTCTTGCTGTCCAAAAATTTAAAATTGCCCGAAAACGCGGCGCTATATTTCTCCAGGCCCGAGTTTTTTACAATTCCTTTCTGGTTGAGGTAGCCCAGCGAGAGGCGGTAGCGGGCGTTTTCGTTGCCGCCACTGGCCGCCAGGTTATAGTTTTGGAGCGGTGCCGTTTGCAGAATTGCGCCCAGCGCGTCGTTGTTCTGGCCTCGGTCATTGGTGGCCGGTGCGCCATAGTAAGTCAAGGCCTGCCGATATTGGTCGGCATTGAGCACGTCGATGCGGCGTAGTATTTTGGAGAAGCCACCCGAGGCCCCAAAATCGATGCGGGCGTCGCCCACCTTGCCGCGCTTGGTAGTGATGATAACTACGCCGTAAGCTGCCCGTGAGCCATAAATAGCGGTAGCCGACGCATCTTTCAGCACGTCGATGCTCTCAATGTCAGCCGGATTTAAGAAGTTGAGCGGGTTGCTATCGGGACTGTCGCCGAAGGCCGTGGAGGAGCCCGGCCGGGCTGAGCGGCCATCGAGCGGCACGCCATCCACCACGTACAGCGGCTGGCCGGTGCCCGTCACGGCCGAGTTACCCCGGATTTTGATGGTCGAAGCGCCGCCTGGCTGGCCGCTGTTCTGCGTTATCTGCACCCCGGAGGCCCGGCCCTGCAAAAGCTGGTCGGGCGAGGTAAACGTACCCTTGTTGAAATCCTTGGGACCAAGCGCGCTCACCGACCCCGTCAGGTCGCTTTTTTGGACCGTGCCGTAGCCCACTACCACTACGTCGCCGAGGGCCTGGGCGTCGTCTTTCAGGGTTACCTGTACCGTATTTTGGCCCGAAATACTGACTGTCTGCGTGGCATAGCCCACGAAGGAAAAGGACAGTGTAGTAGCCGTAGCTGGCACTTGCAGCCTAAAGTTGCCGTCGCCATCGGTACCGGTGCCATTGGTGGTGCCGGGCACGATAACCGTGACGCCCGGCAGGCCACCGCCCTTACTGTCCGTTACCTTACCCGCTACTTCACGGGCCGTTTGCGCGTAGCCGGCAATAGGCAGAAAAAGGGTTAAGAGTAATAGCTTACCACTTAGAACAGACCGGGGCGCCGGCTGCTCGAAGGCGTAAGGGCTTGAGTAACTGGAGTTGCGCATGGGTAAAAATGAAGAGGTGGGAAAATAGAGATTAGTAAAAGGAGTTCACTACTAGGTAAATGTGTTGCAAACGTTTCCGGAAAAAACGCCAGTAATTCGGGGGCTTTTCGAGCCTGGTAAGCAGTGCTCAAAAGGGCTATTGTAGCAGTAGCACCACGGCCTGCCACGGCTGCAAGGCCAGCGCCGGGCCGGGCGCCAGGGTAGGGTAGTTGTTGAGCCAAGGCTCGCCGGTGGGCTTTAGCTCGGCCGGCACCGCCCAGCGGCGCGGTTCCGACGAAAAATTGAGCACCACCAGCACGCGCTCGCCGCCCAGGGTGCGGGTGTAGGCCCAGATGTGCGGGTTGGCTGCGTCGAGTAGCGTGTACTGCCCGTATACCAGTACGTTACGTTGCTGGCGGAGCGCCGTAGCCCGGCGAAAGTGATTGAGTACCGAGCTGGAATCCTTAGCCTGCGCCGCCTCATTGATAGCCACGTAGTTCGGGTTCACGCTCAGCCAGGGCGTGCCAGTTGTGAAGCCCGCATTCGCCGTGCCATTCCACTGAAAGGGCGTGCGGCTATTGTCGCGCCCAAATCGCGCCAAGCCGTGCATAAACGCGGGTATATCGCCGCCCTGCTGCTGCACCAGCGCGTAGCCGTTGCGGGCAGCCACGTCGCGGTAGTCGGCAATGCCAGCAAACTTGCTGTTGGTCATGCCTAGCTCGTCGCCGTTGTAGCAGTAGGGCGTGCCGCGCATGGTCAAAAGGAAGGTATTCAGGAGCTTGGCCGAGGCGGCGCGGAAGGCCGGCCGGTCGTCGCCAAACTTGCTCACCATGCGCGGCTGGTCGTGGTTGCCGAGGTCGATAGCCTGCCAGCCTTTCTGGGCAAACGCGCGGTCCCACTTCGTAAACACCTGCTTGAGGTCGTTAAGCTTATACGTATCGGCGCCGCTGCCTACGCCCACGCCCTCAAAGTGATAGGTCATGTCCAGCTCCTTGCGCGCTGGGTCTACGAATAGCATGGCTTCCTGCGGGTTACGGCCCGCGCCCTCGGCCACGGTCATCAGATTATACTTACTCAGTACCTCACGGTTTAGCTCCTTGAGGTAGTCGTGCAGGTGCGGGCCGTGGTTGTAGGCGTTGGCAAAATTCTGCTCGTTGAGGCCCGCCATGGGCGGGAAGCTGGGGTCTTTGGCGACAAACTGAAAGGCATCCATGCGGAAGCCGTCGATGCCCTTATCGGCCCAAAAACGCATTATGCGGTACACTTCCTGGCGTAGTTTGGGGTTATTCCAGTTCAGGTCGGGCTGTTTTTTGGAGAAGTAGTGCAGGTAATAGCTCTTGGTGAGTGAATCGTACTGCCAGGCATTCTTCTTCACGTCGAAGGTGCTGTAACGTGCTGGGGGCGTGCCTTTTTCGGCGGGCCACCAATAGTAATAGTCGCGGTAAGGACTGGTGCGCGAGCTGCGCGCCGCCTTAAACCAGGCGTGCTCGTCGCTGCTGTGGTTCACTACCAGGTCCATCACCAGTTTGAGGCCGCGTTGGTGCATGCCTGCCAGCAGCGCGTCAAAATCGGCAATCGTGCCAAATTCGGGCATAATCTGGCGGTAGTCCGAAATGTCGTAGCCGTTGTCGTCGTTGGGCGAGGCGTAAATCGGGTTTAGCCACACCGTGCCCACGCCCAGGCGCTGTAGGTAGTCGAGCCGCGAAGTGATACCCTTCAAATCGCCCACCCCGTCGCCATTGCTATCCTGAAAGCTGCGCGGATACAGTTGATAAACAATAGTTTCCTTCCACCAATCCGGTTTTTTGGCTGTGCTAGTAGTAGCAGCCAGCTTGGCGGCCGTAGTCGCGGCAGTCTTGTCCTCGGTCTTAGCTGATGGACCGCACGACGCCAAGCCTATAAGCATCCCCAACAGCACTACTTGGCCAATCGCCTGCCAGGGCCGCTGGGTAGCGAAAGCACGCAAAAACCACCGGGGTGAACAGAACGAATAACGAAGGAAAAAATGGGGCATACAGTAGGGGAAACCCCCGACAAAGACCGAAAACGATTGCAGGTGATTTACACAAAAGAATTTGCCGCCCGAGCTTTCCCAAAGGCTGTATTATGAAATTCAGAAAAAATATTAAATATTATTTGATATAAATAATTGTAATTAAAGACATTGACATAAAAATATGACTTGAAAATATAGCCTGTTTATTAAGGCTTGAGTTTAATAAAACGAAGATAATGCTGGTATTTTTTGACTTTTACTACCTGCTTGCCCTACCAAAAGCTGGGTTTAAATGCCTCAATTTGGGCTCATCGTACTGCGTGGGTAACCTCAGTAGGTAAGCCGTTGGTTATGAAACAACAGCTGGTTGTATCTTGGCCAAATAAAGCTGCGCGCTTCTTATCTCTACTTTCCCACCCGTGCCCGTCTTTTTTCGCCCCCCAATCAACTGGCTTTTGGCCTTGTGTTGCTTGCTTCTGGCTAGCCCACTCGGCTGGGCAGGCACCAGTCCACCCGATAGCCTGCTGCAGGTGCTTGACCATACTCTGGCCAACCAAGCCACCTACGACCAGCAGCGCCTGACCCGTTTGGCTCGCCTGACCACCGAGTTCCACGCCAGCCAAGTAAGTGAGGGTGCCCGCTATCTGATAGCGCTGCGAATATATGATGAATACCAGGTCTTTAAGTACGATTCGGCTTTTGCCTACGGCCTGCGGCTGGCCGCGCTGGCCCGGTGCCTGCACAGCCCGGCGCGCCTCCAAACGGCCCGCATCCGGCTGGCCTTTACACTACGCTCGGCGGGCTTATTTAAGGAAGCATTTGATACGCTCAATGTGATTAATCCCCGCCACCTGGCCGCACCCGATAAGGCAGATTTCTACGAAATGTACAACGTGGTATGTATGGAATTGGCTGAATATGAGCCTAATGCTTATTATACCCCGCTGTATCTGAGCAAAGCCTATGCCTACGCTGATACGGCCGCCCGCTACTCGCGCCCCGGTACCTACGTGCAGTTGTCGCGGCTGCTACTCAAGGCCCGCGAGCAGCACGACCTGCCGACCGGGCAGGCCGTGTACGCCCGGCTGCGGCAATTGCCCCTCACCGACCACCAGCTAGCCACGACCTCGTGCAACCTGGGTAAGCTGTATGAGCACGCCGGCCAGTCCGAAAAGGCGTTCCAGTTGATGCTGATTGCGGCAATAAATGACTTAAAATCAGCTACTAAGGAAGGTATTGCGTTGTATCTGGTGGCGCAGTACTGCTATGAGCGGGGCGACTTGGAGCGGGCGCACCGCTACATTGGCGAAGCCCGAAAAGCCGCCGCTTTCTTCAACACCCGGCAGCGGCTTATGCAAATGGCTCCCCTGTCGGCGCTGATTGATGGGCAAACCATCACGTTTGCCGAAAGCCAGCGCCAGCAGGCCCGGGGCTATACCCTGGCCGTTAGTGCCCTGGCAGCACTGGTGCTGGTTTTTGCCTGCATTAGCTACGTGCAGCTGCGGCGGCTGCGGCGGGCCGGGGCCTTGCTAGCGGCCGGGAACCAGGAGCTGCACGAAAAAAATGATAAGTTGCAGGTAATGAACGATAAGCAGCGGCAGCTAAATCGGCGGCTGCAAGAGTTGAACCAGGGCCTGAATGAGGCCAACCACCTCAAGGAAGAGTACATCGGCTATTATTTCAACAATACGGCCCGCTACATAGACAAGCTCGAAGGATTGAAGAAAAAGTTAGTGACGATGCTGGCAACCAAGCAAATAGCTACCGCGCAACGCTTAGTCGAAGAAATTGACATCAAGTCGGAGCGCACTGACCTGTTTAAGGGCTTCGATACGGTATTTGTCCAGCTTTTCCCCAACTTCGTTACCGAGTTCAACGCTCTCTTTACCGAGGCCGACCGCATTCACTTGGCCGAGGCCCAGCTCCTCAATACCGAGCTGCGTATCTTCGCACTTATTCGCCTCGGAATAACTGACAGCGAGCAAATTAGCCGTATTCTGGGTTATTCCATTCACACGGTTTACGCCTACAAAACGCGGGTGAAGAACCGTTCCTTCCTGCCCAATGAGGCCTTCGAGGCGCGGGTGTTGGCTATTCAGGCCAATTGAGATACGCTGGTATCGGCGGCAGCGCAATACGCTGTAATTCAAAATAGTATCATCAATAGGCCAGGGGAAATGCCCCTGGCCCTGAATTGTTTTTGCCTCTCTACCATGCCCAACCCCACCCACTTTAGCCCAAAAACCTGCCTCTGGGTACTATTAGCACTACTTATCTGGCTACCGCTGGCGGCCCAAACGCCTGACCCCTGGCGCATCGCGGCCGACAAGATTGACCCCAGTAACTACTACGGCGTAACCGTGGCCAACGGCATGATAGGACTGGTGTCGTCGCCGGTGCCGTTTCAGCTAAAAAACGTGGTGCTGGCCGGTGCCTACGACCAGTACGGCCGGGGCCGCGTGAGTAACTTTCTCAACAGCTTCAACCTGCTGAATATGTACCTGGAGGTAGACGGCCACCGCCTCAATGCCCAGGATGCGAGCAACTTCCGGCAGGTGCTCGATATGCAGCGGGCGTCCTTCACCACCACCTTCGATTATCAGGACAAGGCCACCATCAGCTACACGTACTACGCGCTGCGGCACCTGCCTTATACAGTGCTGCTCGATGTGAGCATTACGGCTAAGAAGAACGTGGCCCTCACCGCCGCCAGCGTGATGGAAGCACCCGACGCGTTGCGCGATGTGCAGAACTACTACAATGAAATCGACCGGCCGCACGCTACGCTAAGCCTGCTTACCTCATCGGCTAAAAGCCCAACTGGTAAGCTGTTGCTGTGCGCTAGCACCAGCTTTTTGTTTGAGGAGCCGCACGGGCAGGAGCCGCGCATCATCCATGAGATGTGGGACAATAACATGCATCTCATGAAGTTTGGCAAGGCGCTGAAGGCCGGCCAAACCTACGCGTACTCGGTGGCGGGCTCGTCCATCACGTCGGCCCACCACCCCGACCCACTCAACGAGGCCGAACGCCTCACCATTTTTGCCCGGCTGGAGGGCCGCAAGCGGCTGCTCGACTTTCATCAAAAAGCCTGGAAAGACTTGTGGCAGAGTGATATTCAGATAGCCGGTGATACCCAGGCCCAGCAGGATGTGCACAGTATGCTCTACCATCTCTACAGCTTTTCGCGGGCCGGCACCGATTATTCGCCCTCGCCAATGGGCCTTTCAGGCCTGGGCTACAACGGACATGTGTTCTGGGACAGCGACTTGTGGATGTTTCCGGCGCTGCTGGTACTGCACCCCGACATAGCGAAGTCGCTGGTTGAGTACCGCTTCCGTCGCCTCGACCTGGCGCGGCGCAATGCCTTTGCCCACGGCTACCAGGGCGCCATGTTCCCCTGGGAAAGTGCCGATTCGGGCGTGGAGGAAACACCGGTTTGGGCGCTGAGCGGGCCATTTGAGCACCATATTTCTGCCTGCGTGGGCCTGGCGGCCTGGCAATACTACTGCGTGACGCAAGACAAGGAATGGCTGCGCGAAAAGGGCTGGCCGATTCTCTCGGCCACGGCCGACTTTTGGGCCAGCCGCGTCGAGCGCAATGGCTCGGGCCACTACGATATTAAGAACGTGGTGGCCTCTGATGAGTGGGCCGAAAACGTAGATAATGACGCCTTTACCAACGCTGCCGCGCAGGCCAACCTGCGGGCCGCTACCGACGCTGCCAAGCTGCTCGGCCTGCGCGCCAACCCCGATTGGGCGCTGGTAGCCCAGAATATTCCCCTACTAAAAATGCCCAACGGCGTGACCCAGGAGCACGCCACTTACCACGGCGAGGGCATCAAACAGGGCGACGTAAACCTGCTGGCTTACCCACTAAATACCATTACCGACCCCGCCCAAATTCGTAAAGACCTTACCTATTACGAAACCCGCGTGCCCAACGAGGGCACGCCTGCTATGACCCAGGCCATTTTTGCGCTGCTCTACGCCCGCCTCGGCGACGGCGCCAAAGCGCAGCACTTCTTCCAGGATGCCTACCTGCCCAATCTGCTGCCGCCCTTCCGCGTTATCGCCGAAACCAAGGGCGGTACCAACCCTTACTTTGCCACCGGCGCGGGCGGCGTGCTGCAAGCCGTGCTCATGGGCTTCGGCGGGCTCGAAATAACGCCCACGGGCATCACGCAGCGCAAAACAACCTTACCCACGGGCTGGCAATCGGTGAAGATTACGGGGGTAGGCGTGGGGCGCAAGGCGTATTCGATGCCGATAGGGAAGTAACACAAAAGCCGTCATGCTGTGCGCAGCATGACGGCTTTTGTATGTTGGGCAGGTTGTGTAATGTACTGTATTACAGCTCCCGCACCCAGATATTGCGGAAGCTCAGCGGCTCGCTTTTGTCACCATGCGCTTGCAACTTGATGGGCGAAGGACCATGCGCCTGCTGGTAGCTGGCCTTGCCGATGTACTGCGTAGGCCCGGCCAACTCCGTGTTGTTTTGCACGACTACGCCATTGAACAGCACCGTAACGCGGGCCGGCGACTGCACCGAGCCGTCGGCTTTGAAGACCGGGGCGGTCCAGAGTACGTCGTAAGTCTGCCACTCGCCGGGCTTGCGGATGGGGTTGGCCAGCGGGATGCGCTGCTTGTAAATGCTGCCCGCCATACCGTTGACGTAGGTTTTATTGTTGTAGCTATCAAGTATTTGCAGCTCGTAGCCCAGGTCGCCTTTGCCAATGGAGGCCAAAAAAACGCCGCTGTTGCCCCGCACCTGGCCAGTGCCGGTAATGTTAGTCGGCACGCGCCATTCGAGGTGCAGCTGGTAGTTGGTGAAGGTGCGCTTGGTTTCGATGTTGCCCTGGGCCTTGTCCACGGTCAGCAGGCCGTCGGCCACTTTCCACTTGGCCGGCGCGTTGCGGTCAGCCACCGAAACCCACTGGCTCAGGTCTTTGCCATTAAAAAGGATAACTGCATCGGAAGGTGGCGCGCTGGTGGTCGCGGGGCCGGGCGTTACCACTTTGGGCACTGGCTCAAACACTTCGGTGTCTTCCGGCTTGCCGGTTTGCTGGGCGTGGGCCACGGAGATGAGGCTGAGTGCGAAAAGGGTGGGAAGAAGGGTAAGTTTCATGAGGTAGGGTGCGGGGCTTGCCCCCGCCCGGCGTTGCTTAATAAAAGAAGGTGGCGTCTACCAGCACTTAGCTCGTTCGATGCTGGGCGGGAGCAAGGCCCTTCACCCTACACCGATAGGCTTACACGTCGCACAGCTGCACCGCTTGGCGCAGCGACGCCAGTTTGTCGGCCTGCCGAGGCATAAATTCTTGCGCCACGAAACCCTGAAACCCAGTGGCCTTAATAGCCCGCATGATGGCTGGGTAGTTCAGTTCTTGCGAGTCGTCGAGTTCGTGGCGGCCGGGCACGCCGGCGGTGTGATAGTGCGCGATATACTGGTGATTATCAGTGATGGTACGAATGACGTCGCCCTCATCAATCTGCATGTGGTAGATATCGTAGAGCAGCTTAAACTGTTCCGAACCCAGCTTTTTGGCTAGCGCTACGCCCCAGCTAGTACGGTCGGCTTGGTAGTCGTGGTGGTCGATTTTGCTATTGAGCAGCTCCATCACCAACACTACTTTGTGCTGCGCGGCCAGCTTCATCAGCGGCTGCAAGCCCTTTACACTATTGGCTAGGCCCACTTCATCACTCATGCCGCGGCGGCTACCGCTAAAGCAAATGAGATTGGTGTAGCCCGCTTTTGCCACTAGCGGTATCATGTCGGCGTACTGCTTTTGGAGCCGGGCGTGAAACTGCGGGTCGTTGAAGCCGTCGGTGAGGTTGATTTCCGCGCCGTTGCACATGGGCGAGTCCAGACCGTGCTTTTTGAGCGTGGGCCAATCGGCCGGCCCCACCAGGTCGATGCCCTTAAGACCCATTTCCTTGGCCGCCATGCACAGTTGCTCCAGTGGCATGTCCTGGAAGCACCAGCGGCATACCGACTGCTTGAGGTTGTTTTTCAAAGGCTTATTCAATTCGGCCGGTTTTTCGCCGGGGGCGCAGGCACTGGCAACACCCAGCGCGCCTACAGTGGCGGTACTGGTAAGTAGGGTTTTGAGGGCGGCGCGGCGGTTATAAGTGGGCATATGGTTGGGTGGAGGGCTAGCCGGGTACTACGGTAGAAGCTTCGCCATACGGCACGGCGGCCGTAGGTGCAGCCGGGGCGGTAGTCCGTTCCCGGAAAAACAGTAGGAACAGCAGCAGTACAAACGCCGCAATAGCCGCTGGAATCAGCCAAATCATGCGCCAGTCGTGGGTGCCGCCCGCCAGTTGGTACTGGTCAAAAATGCGCCCCGATAGCAGGGTGCCAATCAGCATACCCACCCCGTAAGTCGCCAGTGTGATAAAGCCCTGGGCCGCGCTCTTAAACTGCTCGCCGGCCAAATTATCGGTATAAATCTGGCCCGTCACGAAGAAGAAATCGTAGCAAACGCCGTGCAACACGATGCCCGCAATGAGCATCCAGTAGTTGCCCATCCCATCGCCGTAGGCGAAGAATAGGTAGCGCAATACCCAAGCCGCCATGCCGATAGCCAGCATCTTCTTTACGCCGAGCTTTTTGAAGAACAACGGAATAGCCAGCATAAATAGCAACTCCGATACTTGCCCCAGGCTCTGCACGCCGGCCGCCGCCTTCATGCCCACTTCGTTCAAAAACGGATTGGTGAAGCCGTAGTAAAACGCCAGCGGGATGCAGATGGCGATGGAAGCCAGAAAGAAAATCAGGTAAGAGCGGTTGCGCAGCAGCCCAATAGCTTCGAGGCCCAAAAGGTCGCCTAGCGAGCTGCTTTGGCCGCGCTTCACGGGCGGGGTGGGAGGTAGCGTGAAGCTAAATACCCCCAGCAGCGCTGCCGCCCCGGCCGCCATCAGGAAAGTGGCTTGCAGGCCGCCGCTCTGCTCCCAATTGAGCCAGCCGATAGTGAGGCCGGCTACTATCCAGCCCAGCGTGCCCAGCACCCGAATTGGGGCAAACTCTTTTTGCGGGTCTTGCATTTGCCGGAAGGCGATGGAGTTAACCAGCGCCAGCGTGGGCATATACAGGACCATGTAGGTCAGGATATTAGGATAAAAGCTGTCAAAGTCGGGAGCCGAGCTGGCGTGCCACAGTAGCACCGCCCCCGCCAGGTGCAGCACCCCCAATATCTTCTGCGCCGAGAAGAATCGGTCAGCAATCAGCCCGATGATAAATGGCGCCACGATGGCCCCGATAGACTGTGTGAGAAAGGCCACGCCTACCTGCGTGCCCGTCGCGTGCAGGTTGCGCAGCAAGTACGTGCCCAGCGTCACAAACCAAGCGCCCCAGATGAAAAACTCCAGGAACATCATGATGGACAGCTTTATGCGAACGGCAGTAGTCATGCGGGTGGGAATGTAGCGCGGACTTTTAGTCCGCGAGTGAGAGAGTGTACCGTGGACCCTGTTGCTCCGCGAGTGGGTTAAAAAGTCATGCAATTCGCGGACTAAAAGTCCGCGCTACAACTACTTCAGCGTTAGGATATATTTCACCATTTCCTTCGCATCCGATTCCGACAGCCCCGGATGCGGCGTCATGGCGATGTCACCCCAGTTGCCCTTGCCGCCGCTGATTATTTTCTTGCCCAGCATGGCGATGTTGGCGGGCGTATTGGGGTATTTTTCGGCAATGGCCACGTAGGCCGGACCGAGCAGCTTTTCGCGCTCGCGGTGGCAGCTAGCGCAGTCCGACGAGGCCATCAGTTTGGCACCCTGGCTGTTGTCGGCCACGCCGGTGGGGGAGGTGCCGATTTTGGAAGTGGCCGTATCGACTTGCAGCTGGTGAGCCTTGGCGGCTACGTTGGTAGCGGTGGTGCTGTCGGGGGCAGAAGGGGCCTCATTCGACTGCTGGGCGGCTTTTTGGGCGTTTACCTGGTCGGGGCCATCGGGCTTGTAGCCCGAGTCGCAGGCCGTGAGCAGGGCCGCCGCGCTTAGGCAGAAAAATAGCTTTTTCATGGGTGGGAATCGAATTAGTTACAATCCTAGTAGCTTCTTGTTCTGCGCATTATCGGTGCCCGAAGCTGCAAAATCATCGAAGGTGCGGTCGGTGACATGGATAATGCGGTCTTTAATGAACTGCGCGCCTTCGCGGGCTCCATCTTCAGGGTGCTTAAGGGCGCACTCCCATTCTAGCACGGCCCAGCCGGGGTAGTCGTACTGCGCCATTTTACTGAAAACGGCCTTAAAATCAACCTGCCCATCGCCCAGCGAACGGAAGCGCCCGGCCCGCTCCAGCCAGGGCTGGTAGCCGCCGTACACGCCCTGCCGCCCGGTAGGGTTAAACTCGGCATCCTTGACGTGAAACGCCCGAATGCGCTCGTGATAAATGTCGATATATTCTAGGTAATCAAGGCATTGCAGCACAAAGTGCGACGGGTCGTAGAGCAGGCAGGCGCGGGGGTGGTCGTTGACCTCTGTCAAAAACCGCTCGTAGCTGATGCCATCGTGCAGGTCCTCGCCGGGGTGAATTTCGTAGCACAGGTCTACTCCCTCGGCATCAAACTCATCCAGAATCGGCCGCCAGCGGCGCCCCAATTCTGCGAAGCCCTCCTCTACCAGCCCGGCCGGCCGCTGCGGCCACGGGTACACGTAGGGCCACAGTAGCGCCCCGCTAAAGGTGGCGTGCGCCGCCAGCCCCAGCCGCCGCGAAGCCTTAGCGGCATAAGTCATTTGTTGTACGGCCCACGCCTGCCGGGCCACTGGGTTGCCGCGCACCGCCTCGGGCGCAAAGCCATCAAACAGCGTGTCATACACCGGGTTTACGGCCACCAGCTGCCCTTGCAAATGGGTAGATAGCTCCGTGATTTCCAGCCCCGCTGCCCGCACCGTACCACTTAGCTCGTCGGCGTAGGTTTGGCTTTCGGCAGCCAGCTTCAGGTCGATAAAGCGTGGGTCAAGGGTGGGCAGCTGCACGCCCTTGTAGCCTAGCCCAGCGGCCCACTTGCACATAGCCGGCAGACCGTTGAAAGGTGCCTGGTCTCCAATGAATTGGGCCAGGAATATGCCGGGACCTTTGATGGTTTTCATGCAGAATTATACAGTGAAATCAGTCCACTTCTGGTCAGAGCGGCCCGAAGCAATAACGTTTTCAATAAAAGCCATGCCGCGCACGCCCTCCTCGATGCCGGGGTAGTCGAGCGCTTCAGGCGAAGGCGTTTGGCCCGCCAGCTCGGCTTGCAAGGTCAGGGCGAAGTTGCGGTAGATGTTGGCGAAGGCTTCGATGTAGCCTTCGGGGTGGCCGGGCGGCACGCGGGCGTTGTGGCGGGCGGCGGCGCTGAGGTAGGGCGCATTGGTGCGCAGGATTTCGGTGGGGCGGTCTAGCCACTTCAGCAGCAGCGTGTTATTGTCGGCCTGCTGCCAGTCGAGGCCACCTTTTTCGCCGTACACGCGCAGGCGCAGGTTGTTCTCCTCGCCGGCGGCTACCTGGGTTGCTACTAGCACCCCGCTGGCCCCGCCGCTGAGGCGCAGCAGCACCGCGCCATCGTCGTCGAGCTGCCGGCCGGGGACTACGGTATTGATGTCGGCGCACAGCTTTTCTGCTTGCAGGCCAGTGACATACTCCAGTAGATTGAAAGCGTGGGTACCGATATCGCCCATCGCCCCGGCGATGCCGCTGCGGGCGGGGTCAGTGCGCCAGCCGGCCTGTTTGTTGTCGGCGTCGCCTTCGGCAAACGTGCTCAGCCAGCCCTGCGGGTACTCCACGTACACCTTGCGGATGGTGCCGAGCGCGCCGTCGGCCACGCGCTGCCGGGCCTCCTTTATCATCGGGTAGCCAGTATAAGTATGCGTGAGGGCTAGGCGGCGGCCAGTGGCTTCCACCACAACTGCCAACTCCTGGGCCTCGGCCAGCGAGAAGGTTATAGGCTTGTCTACAATGACGTCAAAGCCGCTTTCGAGCGCCATCTTGGCCGGCCCAAAATGCAGGTAGTTAGGTGTTACAATGCTGATAACCTGCACGCGCTCGGCAGCGGGCCGTGCTTTCTCCTGCTCAATCAGTTCCTGATACGAGCCGTACACCCGCTCGGGGTGTAGGCCCAGTTGCTCCCCGGTGGCCCGCGAAGTTTCGGGGCGGCTGCTGAAGGCGCCCGCTACTAGCTCGTAGTGCCCATCAAGGGCGGCCGCCAGGCGGTGCACCGCGCCGATGAAGGCTCCCTGGCCCCCGCCAATCATGCCTAGGCGTAGTTTCATGTGGTTGATTCTGTGTTATAAATAAAGCTGTCCGACCGTAGCGCCTCACCCCCCGGCCCCCTCTCCAAAAAGGAGAGGGGGCCGGGGGGTGTGGCGCTACGCTAGCGCAGAAATACTCAACTTGTGGCCCAGGCTTTATCGCCCTTTTTATATGGGAAGTTGCCGTCATACTTACCCGGCACGGGCAGGTAGCGTAGTGCCTGCGTAGCGCCCACTTCCGAGGTGAAAAAGCCCAGCAGCGTCAGCTCTTTCAGCATGCGGAAATAGTGGTTGGGCTCCTCTACTTTCTTGGTTTTGCTATACTGCTTCTGCTCGGCGTCGAGGGCGGTAAGTAGGGCCGTGCGCTGGGCGGGCGTGCTTTCCAAAAAGGCTTTGCCATTCTGCTTTTGGCTGGCCGCTTCCAGCTTGTCAAAGCCTTCCATGAAAATTTTCTGGTCGGCCGGGGCGTAGCAGTCGCGTACCATCACGGCCATAAAGCTGCCGATTTTGGCAGCTTTCGCGCCCGGCGATTTAGTGGCCGGCAAAATGGTGTCGCCTACCTCATCGAGGTAAGCTACTTGCTTGGGGTCGAGCGGCTTGAAGTCGCTATCTAGCGCTTTCGTCTCATCTTTAGCAGTCTCCTTGCTGGAGGTAGCCGGGCCGCAGCCCGTCAGCATATAATCGGCCCCGATAACGGCGCCGCCCATGAGCAGCGCCACGCGGGCCAGGGCATCTCTTCTGTTCATCATATCCGTAAATACTAGGAAGTTAGACGTTCTGCTTTTTCAACTCGCTCACGGCGTGGTCTACGGCGCGGGCTGTGAGGGCCAGGTACGTGAGCGAAGGGTTTTGGCAGGCCGCCGAGGTCATGGCGGCCCCGTCGGTTACGTACACGTTGGGCGCGTCCCATACTTGGTTGTACTGGTTGAGGACCGACGTTTTGGGGTCGCGGCCCATGCGCGCCGTGCCCATCTCGTGGATGCCGCCGCCCATGTTGTAGCCGTTGTTGTAAGTCTTTACATTCTGAAGGCCAGCGGCTTCGAGCATTTCTTTAGCGTCCTGCATCATGTCCACGCGCATTTTTAGCTCGTTGTCGCGGATGGTCGCGTCCATGGCCAGCACGGGCAGGCCCCACTTATCCTTCGTGTTTTTGTCGAGCGTAATCTTGTTGTCGTGGTAGGGCAGGGTTTCGCCGAAGCCCAGCAGGCCCATCGTCCAAGCGCCGGGCTCGGTCAGCGCGTCCTTGAACTCGCCCCCGATGCTCATTTCCGCGATTTCGCGGCTCCAGCCCTCGCGCCCCGCGCTGCCCTGGTAGCCAAAGCCCCGGATGTAGTCGCGCTTTTCGCCGCCCATGTTGCGGAAGCGCGGCACGTAAATGCCGTTGGCCCGCCGCCCATACACGTACTTGTCCTCGTAGCCCGGCATGTCGCCGTGCGCGCCGGCCCGGAAATGGTGGTCCATTACGTTGTGGCCCAGCTCGCCGCTGCTACTGCCCAGGCCCTCGGGCCACACGTCGGTAGCCGAGTTCATTAGCACCCAGGCCGAATTCAGGGCCGAGGCGTTGAGGAAGATAATCTTGGCGAAGTACTCGTAAGTTTTATTCGTCTCCGCGTCAAGCACTTCCACGCCCTTGGCGCGCTTAGTATCCTTGTCGTAGATGATTTTAGTGACGATGGAAAACGGCCGCAGCGTGAGCTTGCCGGTAGCCATGGCGGCCGGCAGCGTGGCCGACTGCGTGCTGAAATACGCCCCAAACGGGCAGCCCAGCCAGCACTTGTTGCGGTATTGGCAATTGATGCGGTTGTTGTGCGGCTGCGTGATATTGGCCGTGCGGCCAATGACCATGTGCCGGTCCTTAAACTTAGCCTTGATGCGGGCGGCCACGTCTTTTTCCACGCAGTTCATCTCCATCGGCGGCATAAAATCGCCGTCTGGCAGGTGCGCAATGCCGTCGCGGTTGCCGCTGATGCCGGCAAACTTCTCGGCGTGACTGTACCACGGCGCTAGGTCTTTGTAGCGAATGGGCCAGTCCACGGCCACGCCCTGTTTGCCGTTGGCCTCAAAGTCGAGGTCGCTCCAGCGGTAGCTCTGGCGGCCCCACATCAGCGAGCGCCCGCCCACCTGGTAGCCCCGAAACCAGTCAAACGGCTTGGTTTCCACGTAGGGGCTGTCCTTATCACTTGCCCAAAAGTCGAGGTTTTGCTCGTTGAGCGTGTAGTCGCGCCTCAGCACCGGGTAGTCGGCTATCATCTGCTGGGTTTTGCCGCCGCGGTGCTCAAATTCCCAAGGGTTTTTGTTCGCATTCACGTAGCCCTTAATGTGCTCCACGTTGCGCCCCCGCTCCAGCATGATGGTTTTCAGGCCCTTCTCCGTCAGCTCCTTGGCAGCCATGCCGCCCGAAATACCCGAGCCAATAACAATGGCGTCGTAGGTGTAATTGTCCATGAAATATGTGGGTGGGAAAGTAGATGAGAGGGGTTTCTTTTTACCGTCGTCATGCTGAGCGGAGCGCAGCGCAGTCGAAGCATCTCGCGTGGCGCAGTAAACCCAAACGCCAGCAACGAAGCGGTAGAGATGCTTCGACTGCGCT
>Ga0265780_10000895_pt1 | contig 44002 bp, 45 predicted proteins | sample P1T30metagenome_FD_192432 | JGI IMG/M metagenome (GOLD analysis project Ga0265780, IMG submission 192432) | Plant litter microbial communities from East Loma Ridge, Irvine, California - P1 T30 | ecosystem: Environmental > Terrestrial > Plant litter > Unclassified | place: USA: California...
CCTGATTCCTTACGTGGACCAGTTCGTGAAGACGGTTGATCTCGCCGGCAAGAAGATCGTGGTCGACTGGGGCCTGGATTATTAAGCGGTCGTCGTTGAAGGGTTGCCATGCAGTTTGACGTGGTCAGCTTGTTTCCCGAGATGTTTGCCGCCCTGACGCAGTCTGGCGTAACCCGCCGCGCGTTCGAGCAGCAACGGTGGAACCTCACCGTGTGGAATCCCCGGGACCTCACGACGGACCGCCATCGCACTGTCGATGACCGCCCGTATGGTGGCGGTCCCGGCATGGTGATGATGGCCCGGCCACTCGAAGCGACGATCGCCGCTGCAAAACAGCGGCAGGTCGACCTCGGTTTGCCGGCGCCGCGCGTCGTGTTCATGTCGCCACAGGGCAAACCCCTGACGCATGAACGCGTGATGGCGCTGAAGAACGAGCCGGGCCTGATCGTGCTGTGCGGCCGCTACGAAGCGGTGGACCAGCGTCTGCTGGACCGTTGCGTCGATGAGGAAATCAGCCTCGGCGACTTCGTGCTGTCGGGCGGTGAATTGCCGGCGATGGCGTTGATGGATGCGGTGGTGCGGCAGTTGCCGGGCGTGCTGGGCGACGATGCCTCGGCAGTCGAAGACAGCTTTGTCAACGGCCTGCTCGATTCGCCCCATTACACGCGGCCGGAAGTGTATGAAGATGTGCCGGTGCCGCCAGTTTTGATGGGCGGTAACCATGCAGAGATCATGAAGTGGCGCCGCCAGCGCATGCTGGAAGCGACCGCAACGAAACGGCCCGACCTGCTGGACAAGGCGCGCAGCGCCGGTCAGCTGACGAAAGCCGATGAAAAGTTTTTGGCAGATTTCGAAAAATCTGTGTAGTTCCCTGAACTTCGGCGTGTTGCCGATGTTCTAACCCCATCCTCTACTGGGCGTAGGTAGTGCCAGCAAGATGGTTATTGGAGTCCTAAAAATGAACTTGATTCAACAACTTGAGCAGGAAGAAATTGCGCGCCTCGGCCGCACCCTCCCTGACTTCGCACCTGGCGATACCGTTATCGTCAACGTCAACGTCGTCGAAGGTACGCGCAAGCGCGCCCAGGCGTACGAAGGCGTGGTCATTTCCCGTCGCAACCGTGGCCTGAACTCGAACTTCATCGTTCGCAAGATCTCGTCCGGCGAAGGCGTCGAGCGTACGTTCCAGCTGTATTCCCCGCTGATCGCATCGATCGAAGTCAAGCGTCGTGGTGATGTCCGCCGCGCCAAGCTGTACTACCTGCGCGAGCGTTCGGGCAAATCGGCACGTATCAAAGAGAAACTGCCAATGCGCCGCAACACGGCCGCTGCTGCAAAATAATTGCAGAAGTCGCTACTGTTGTAGAAAAGAGGCACCCTGTTTTCAGGGTGCCTTTTTGTTTCCCCCTCGGAGAATGTCGTTTGGCTAAGATTGCCTTTGATCCTGAATTACTGCCTGTCGATGCGATTGCCGGCGAGCAGGCGCTGACGCCGGAACGCCTCGACGTGCCATGGCTGCGCGCGCGCCTGGCCCATCCCACGCACTGGGAGCCCGAGCAGCCAGACGAAACCATGGGCCGCCCGCAGGTCCTGAAAAACGCCGCCGTGCTGGTGCCGCTGGTCCAGCGTGAAGGCGGCCTGACCATGTTGCTGACGCAGCGCACCGCGCACCTGAATCACCATCCCGGCCAGATCAGCTTTCCCGGCGGACGCGCCGAAGCGTTCGATTCGTCACCGATCGAGACCGCCCTGCGCGAGAGTGAAGAAGAAATCGGCCTGCAGCGCCGCCACACCGATATCATCGGCGTGCTGCCCGATTACATCACCGGCACCGGTTACCGCGTCACGCCCGTGGTCGGCCTGCTGACGCCCCCATTTGAACTGCGCGCCGATCCCGGCGAAGTGGCGGAAATTTTCGAAGTTCCCCTTGCGTTCCTGATGGATGGCCTGAACCACCAGCGCCTGTCCGTGGACTTGCCGGACGGGGCAGGGCGGCGCAGTTTCTATGCCATGCCGTACGAACGCTTCTTCATCTGGGGCGCCACGGCGGGCATGCTGCGCAATTTGTTTCACCTGTTACGCGCGGCCTGACCGAGGTTTCTCGGTAGAAATTTGATTCCTGCCAGAGACTGCGCTATCGTGGCGGTGCTTTACAAAACATAAAGGACGCCGATGACTTTTCTTTCCATTCTGTGCGCGCTGCTGCTCGAACAGATGAAGCCGCTGCGGGCCGATAACCAGATCTATGCAGAGATCAAGCGTCTGGCCATGCGGATGGAAGGCTGGTTCAACGCGGGCGAGTCGGGCAACGGCCGCCTGGGCTGGTTCCTGATGATGGCTGCCCTGATGCTGCCCACGGCCCTGGTGTACTGGGTCCTCGCGCACTACGAACTGGTGTTTGCCCAGTTTGCCTGGAATGTCCTGATCGTCTACCTCACCCTGGGCTTTCGCCATTACAGCCACTATTTCACGTCCATCCAGTACGCCCTGAACGCCGGTGACGAAGCCCAGGCACGCATGTTGCTGGCCGAATGGACGCGCCAGGATACGGTGGGCCTCGACAGCAATGAAATTGCCCGGCTGGCGGTCGAAAAATCCCTGATCACCACGCACCGCAATGTGTTTGGCGTGTTTTTCTGGTTCACCATGCCGGTCGGGCCTGCCTGCGCCGTGATGTACCGCGTGTCCGAATACCTGGCACGCGCATGGAACGAACCGGAGCACATGCACAATGAGGAATTCGGGCGCTTCGCCGCGCGCGCGTTCTACTGGATCGACTGGATACCGGTGCGCCTGACCGCCATCGCGTTTGCCGTGGTGGGCAATTTTGAAGACGCCATTTACGCGTGGCGCAATTTCGCCCACCGCTGGGCTGACGAAGCGCGTGGCATCATCCTTGCTGCCGGTGGCGGCGCCATGGGAGTCCGCCTCGGCACGCCGCTGGAAAACGCCCCGCGGGCAGTGCCGCTCGACGCTGCCACGGTCGATTTTTCCGACGCCGACACCGATGTCATGCCGGGCGAGGAACCCAGTGTGCGTTCGCTGCAAAGCACCGTGGGGCTGGTCTGGCGCGCGCTGTTATTATGGATGATGCTGCTCCTGCTGCTGTCGGGCGCGGTGATTCTCGGCTGATCCGTCCGCCACTCTTCTGGCATCAGGTCTTCTATAAGATATAATACTGGGTAGTGCAGTCTCAGCCAGTTCATCACCTTCTACGCGACCACCCAGCTATGGCCGATTTACCGCAAACCAGGACAGAACAGCCGGACGAGTTCTACATCCTGGGCATCACCAGTGACGGCAGGCAGTTTCGTCCCAGCGACTGGGTCGATCGCCTGTGCGGGGTCATGTCCGGCTTTCGTCCTGCCGGCAGCGGCGGGCGCAACGCGCACCTGGGCTATTCGCCTTACGTACGCCCGGCAATGCGCAATGGCGTCAAGGCCGTCGTGGTGGCCAACGCACTGAAAGAGCTCGAACCGCTGGCATTTCACTTTGTCCTCAATTTCGCCAAGGACAACGATTTGCAGGTGATCGAAGGCGGCCCTGCCGCTGCCAAAGTTCCCGGCACACTTTGACGTAAATCAAACCTCATCTCCCCTTGCGCGCTAGCGTGGTCACAACCACGCCACGGAGGCTCTCATGCGCATCGGTAAAATCTGCACCGTCAAGACCATCGTCTGCACGCTCGATGAATCCATCCAGGGTGCGGCCCTCCTGATGCGCCAGCACCACGTGGGCGACCTCGTGGTCGTCCAGGTGCGCGACGGCGAAAAGATCCCGGTCGGCATCCTGACCGACCGCGACATTGTCGTCTCCGTCATCGCCCTCGGCCTCGATCCCGCCAGCCTGGAAGTGGGCGACGTCATGAGCGACGACCTGCTTACCACCGACGAGTCCGAAGACGTCTACGAGCTGATCGAGCGCATGCGCCTGCGCGGCATCCGGCGCGTGCCGGTGGTCAACCGCGACGGCGCCCTGAGCGGCATCGTCAGCGCCGACGACCTGCTTGAATTCCTGGCCCAGGAAATGGGCGAGCTGTCGCGCATTGCATCGCACCAGCAAAGCCAGGAACGGCACGCGCGACACTAGCGGTTGCCACGTCACCCTCGCGCAGGCGAGGGCCCATGCCAACGCTGCAGCACCCTCGCGCCAGCGCCGCCACCGCCCGCCTCTTAAGGGACGCTCGAAAAACCTGCTGCGCGTTGCACTGGCGGTCTGCGATGCTCGCTGTACGCCTGTACAGCTCCGCTTCTCAACCACCATTGCGGCCGCTCGCGACGGTTTCTCGAGGTCCCCTTAAGTATTCCCTTGATCCTTCTCTGCTAACATCGTGACGTTGCCGCGCCGCCAGGTGTGCGGCGCCAGACTTCACGGAGTTCCATGTCATTCAATCGTTTCTTGCGCAGCGTGGCTGTGCCGGTCGCCCTCGGCGGCGTCTTCTTCACCAATGTTTCTGCGGCCCCCGCGCTGCCCAAAGGCGTCACCCTCGGCCCTTCGGCCGAAGGCATCACGGAATACCGCCTGCCCAACGGACTGAAAGTATTGCTGTTCCCGGATGCTTCGCGTCCAACCATCACCGTCAACGTTACGTACCTGGTCGGTTCGCGCCACGAGAACTATGGCGAGACCGGCATGGCCCACCTGTTGGAGCACATGATGTTCAAGGGCGCCAGCAAGAACCGCGACATCACCCAGCAGTTTTCCGCGCGCGGCATGCAGTTCAACGGTACCACGTCGCTCGACCGCACCAATTACTACGAGGTGTTCCAGGCCACCGGCGACAATTTGAACTGGGCGCTGCAGATGGAAGCGGACCGCATGACCAAATCATTTATTGCGCGCAAGGACCTCGACACCGAGATGACGGTCGTGCGCAATGAATTCGAAAGCGGCGAGAATTCCCCAAGCGGCGTGCTGATGAAGCGGATGCAAAGTGTCGCCTTCGACTGGCACAGCTACGGCCGCTCGACCATCGGCAACCGCAGCGACATTGAAAACGTCGGCATCCCCAACCTGCAGGCGTTTTACCGCACCTACTACCAGCCGGACAACGCCGTGCTGCTTGTCGCCGGCAAGTTCGACGTGAACAGCACGCTGGCAACGATTGCCCGCCAGTTCGGCGCCATCCCCAAACCGTCGCGCACGTTGCCCACGTTCTGGACAGTCGAGCCGACCCAGGACGGCGAGCGCACCTTTGCCGTACGCCGCGCCGGCGATACGCAGATGGTCATGCTCGGCTACAAGATCCCGTCCGGCCTGCATGACGACACGGACCTGCTCAATTTTGCCACCGACATCCTCGGCTCCGCGCCCACCGGGCGGCTGCACAGGCAGCTGGTGGAAACCGGCCTGGCCAGCCAGGTGTTTGCCTACGGGCAGACCGGCTACGCGCCCGGGCTGGAATACATCGGCGCCGTGGTCAAGAAGGATGCGCCGATCGAACCGGTGCGTGCGGCACTGACGAAAGCCGTGGAAAGCTTTGCCAGCGAACCGCCGACACCGGAAGAAATGGAGCGCGTGCGGCGCAGTTACCTGAACGATTACGAGCGCAGCCTGAACGATCCGCAGCGTGTCGGCGTGTCGCTGTCGGAAGCCATTGCGCTGGGCGACTGGCGCCTGTTTTTTGTCGGGCGCGAACGCGTGCGCACGATTACCAGCGCCGAAGTGGCGGCAGCGGCGGGGCGCTACTTCAAGCGCGACAACCGCGTCACCGGCACCTTCATTCCCGATGCGGCGCCCGAGCGCGCCGTGGTGCCACAGGCGCCCACCGTCGAGAGCCTGCTGAAAAACTACACGCCGGCGGCGTCCACGCTGTCGGCCGAATACTTCGAGCCGAGCCAGGAAAATATCCTCAAGCGCACCACGTTGACCACGGCTGGCGGCGTCAAGCTGGCCCTGCTGCCAAAGAAAAACCGCGGTGAAAAAGTCAGCGTCGACCTGCGCCAGCACATCGGCGACGAAAAGAACATGTTCGGCAAGGGCGCCATTCCCGGCTTGACCGCGGCCATGCTTACGCGCGGCACCAGCCGCTATACGCGCGCGCAGCTGTCGGATGAATTCGAGCGCCTCAAAATCAGCGGCGGCCTGACCCATTTCGACACCACGCGCGCCAATTTGCCCGACGCGTTGAAGCTGGTGGCCCACGTGCTTAAGGAAGCGAATTTCCCGCAAGCTGAATTCGACCAGCTGCGCCAGCAGGCACTGGTGAGCCTGGAGGGCAGCCGCAACGAGCCGGGCGCAGTGGCGCAGCGCGCGCTGGGCGTGCATTTCAATATCTACCCGCGCGGCGACATTCGCGAAGAAACCACGCTGGAGCAGGACATGGCCGACATCCAGGCAGCAAAGCTGGCCGACCTGCAGGCTTTCCACAAGGCGTATTACGGCGCGTCTCCCGCCGAAATGGCGATTGTCGGCGACTTCGACGCCAAGGCCATCGCGCCGCTGGTCGACCAACTGTTCGGGAACTGGAAGGCGCAAGAAAATGTCGCGCCGATCCTGTCGCGCTATGCCGACGTGGCGCCCCTCAAGCAGACGATCGACACGCCGGACAAGGAAAACGGCGTCTACGCCGCGCGCATGAACCTTGACCTGAACGTGGACGATCCGGACTACCCGGCGCTGATGCTGGCCAACTTCATCTTTGGCGACGGCGGCCTCAAGTCGCGCCTGATGGACCGCATCCGCCAGAAGGACGGCCTGTCATATGGCGGGGGCACCAGCATCGAGCCGGGCAACCTGGACCGCGCGGGCAGCTTCACGATCAACGCCATCGCTGCTCCGCAAAACCTCCAGCGCCTCGATGCCGCCATCGTTCAGGAGCTGGGACGCGCGGTCAGGGAAGGCTTCACGGAGGCGGAGCTGGCGGCCGCCAAATCCGGCCTGATGCAGCAGCGCGTGCAGAACCGGGCTGACGACGGCGCCCTGGCGGCAGGGTGGACCGTCTACCTGTACCAGGGCCGCACGTATGCATGGAGCGCCGCGTTCGAGAAGAAACTGATGGCCGTTTCCCTCGGCGAACTCAACGCCGCGTTCCGCAAGGCCATCGATCCGGCCAGGCTCAGCGTGGTCATGGCAGGGGATGTCAAGAAAGCCGGGGCCAGGTAGGCTGGGCAATACAGGGTCCTGCTTGCCTTGCGTGTAACATTGATTTGACAAAAAAACAGGCGCTCTTCGGGGCGCCTGTTTTTTTAATGCCTGTTCAGTAACACCTCTGTCAATTTTGTTCACAATCTGTGGTGCGGTTGTCGGTATCTTTACAACTAGTTGCATTTGAGAATTGTTCATCCGTTCAGCCTGCGGTAATATGTTTCTCTACGGAAGCTTTATTTCCTTGGAAAAATCAAAGGACAGAACATGAATCGCAGCAGCAAACTTGCCGAACCTGTGCCCCTGCCATTCAGCGGCAAGGTCGCCCTTGTCACTGGTGCAGCAAGTGGCATCGGCCGCGCGGCGGCCCTGGCATTCGGACGCGCCGGTGCGTGCGTGGTGGTGGCAGACAGTTCCGTCGATGGTGGCCACGCCACTGCCGCGATGATTGTTGAAAACGGCGGCAAGGCCCTGTTTGTGCAGGTGAACGTGACACGCGCGAACGAAGTCGAAGCGCTGGTCGACAAGGCGGTTTCGTACTACGGCAGGATCGATTGTGCATTCAATAATGCCGGCGTCGAGGAAGAACACCTGCAACTGGCCGACGGCGACGATGCCGCGTTCGACCGTATCATGAACATCAACGTCAAAGGCACGTGGCTGTGCATGAAGTACGAGATCCGCCAGATGCTCAAGCAGGGTGGCGGCACGATCGTCAATACTGCGTCCGTCGCCGGACTGATCGGCGCCCCGACCCAGGCGGTGTACGCCGCGAGCAAGCATGCCGTGGTGGGCCTCACCAAGACGGCCGCAGCCGAGTATGCCAAATCCGGCATTCGCGTCAACAGCGTGTGTCCCGGCATCGTCAAGACCACCATGCTGGTCCGCTCGCTCGAGAACGATCCCGAACGCGAAGACAAGATGAAAAACGTGCACCCGTTCGGGCGCTTCGCCGAACCGGCCGAAGTGGCCAACGCCGCGCTGTGGTTGAGTTCCGACCAGGCGTCGTTCGTGACCGGGCACCAGCTGGCGGTCGATGGCGGGTTGACGGCGATCTGAGGTTTTGACGGCGCATTAAGTTCTTTGCGACAGCATGGCCTGCAATTTTTCGCTTGACGGGTTATGGGTCCCGGCCTTCGCCGGGATGGCGTGCTTAGGACAGCTAAATTAAAAACCGTCATCCCGACGAAAGTCGGGACCCATGCCGAGCATGACAATACCACTGCTCTAACCGAAGTATCAGCCACCAACACTACTTGGGCCGCGGCCCCTTCAACCGTGGATCCGGCGCCTGCACGCGTCCAGCCCGGATATCGGCCACCGTATGCGCCACCGCGCGCGCCACGTTTTTCACCTCCGCCTGGAAATCCACATCGCGGTCGAGCGCGTCATGGCTCTCTGCATACGACTCGTAGTAGCCGATGTAGCGATCCAGTTCCCCGAACGTCCCTGCACTGACCAGTCCCATCCAGGTCAGCCAGTCCGCCAGCGCGCGCCGCACGCCATCGACGCCGGCCACATCGCCATGCACCACCAGGCCATAGGCGCGATTGGCCAGGTGCTTCGGATAATCCCAGCCGCCGAGTTCCAGCGCCTTCGCTTCCGCCGCCTTCTTGCCGTGCGTGGAACTTGGGTCCGGGTTGCCGCCGTCTGCGCAGACCAGCCGGTCGATCATGGCTTTCAAGACCGTCGGCGCCTGGTACCAGTGGACCGGCGTGATGATGATGACGCCGTGCGCCGCCACCCATTGTTCGTAGATGTCGTTCATCCAGTCGCCGGTCTGCCGCTCGGAATGGTTGGGATAGCAGCTGCATGGCCAGTGGCACAGCGGCATGGACGTCGATGCGCAGCCTTTGCAGGGATGAATATGCAGGTCGTACTCGGAGGTGATGCGCGACAGGTCCAGGACGTCGACCTCGATGTCCTCGCTCTCGAGGATCTGGCGCGCCATTTCGCTCATGCGCCAGCTTTTCGAGTTTTCGCCCGGGCAGCTGCCGTCGTTGCGCGGCGATCCATTGATCACCAATACGCGGCTTCTGGTGGCGGGGTCTTTCTGGCGCCGCTCGGCAGCGGCCAGGCGGTCGCTGGCTTCCTTCCATTCAACCGACAGGTCGTAATCGGGGTCGGCGCGGCCAGGGCCGGCTTTCACCGTGCGCGGCGCCTTGTGACTGTCCACGTAATTGTGCCACGCGATTTCCTCGATTCTGGCGATCTCATCGGACACGGCGTCGAAGGCCGGATCGTAAAACGACTGGACGAATTTCAGGTGAAACTCGTTGCGCGCCAGTTTTGCCGGCGCCTGGCCTTTGCGTATCGTTGTCATGCGACCCCTCCCGTCAAGACCTGATTATCTTGCGAGGGCAGGCCCGGCCATGTGAAATGCCTAACGCTGCAGGCGTAAAAAAGCAGGCATGAACCGAAGTCCATGCCCGCCTGTTCGTGAACGCCTGCAGCCGGTGTTACTTCGCTGCCGTCGCCGGTGCTGCAGCCGATGCCGGCGCATTGAGCACCATGATCCAGTACTTGGCAAGGTCGCCTGCACCCGCGCCGCCCTTGATGGTCTGGAACGTGGCGATGGCGTCGGCTTTCTTGCCGGCGCGCGCCTGCGCCATGCCGAGGCGCAGTTTGGCTTCTTCAGGCGACTTCAGGCCGCCCTTGGCGATACCTTGCTGGATCAGGCCGATGCCCTTGTCGTACTGGTCCATCGTGGCATACGCCCAGCCCAGGTTGACCAGGCCGGCGCCGCTTTTGGCCTTGTTTGCCGAAGCTTCGCCGGCAGCGATGTTTTTCGCATCGTCGGCTGCGCCCTTGGTGGCTTTGTCGCGCAAGGCCTTGTGCTTGGCAGCGTTGGCGCCCGTGCCCAGCACGTTCGCGGCGTAGCCGGCGTCCATGGCTTTCTTGGCTTCGGTCGGAAAGCCGGCGGCCAGCGACAGCTCGGCCAGGTCGACGTATTCGTCGGCGCCCATGGTTTTCACTGCGAACGATTCCGTGCGATACACGTTGATCATGTTGGTCTGCGGATCGAAACCGGCCTTGCGGGCCACGCCGCGGTTGAGCAGGTCAGCGCGGATTTCATCAGTCGGATAATACATGGCCAGCTTTTCCAGCGCGACCAGGTACGTCGCATCGTCCTTCATCTTGATGGCGGCGCTGGCCAGCAGCCGCAGGTCTTCCTGCGACGGTGGCGTGCCGGCAGCTTCCGACGCGGCGATCAACGGCATCAACTCGGTTTTGGTGGCCGCGAAGTCGTTCGACAGGTAGTACGAACGCACCAGCGACGGACGCACTTTGTCAGGCGTCGGGCTGTCTTTCTGGTAGCGCTTGAACCACTCGATGGCTTTCGGGTAGTTCTTGGCGTTGTAGTAGTAGTTCGCCAGGGCCTGGATGAATTCGGCCTGCTCGGCGCCTTTCAGGCGGTTCGAGGCGATGATCGATTCAAGGGCCGTCATGGCCATCTGGTCGTTCGACGTGGCTGACGCGAGCGACAGCTTCATGCGGTTGGTGACGTAGTCTTCGTACGGCGTCTTGCCGGCGACAGCGTCAGCCTGCGTGATGCGGTTCTGTACTTCGGTGTAGTTCTTCGCGTCCATCAGCGGCTTGATGGCGGCAGGGTCGAGCAGCTTGAACAGTTCCGGACGCACCGAGTCGGCTGGCGCAGTAGCGCCGCCGGTGGCAGGCGTCGGGGCGGACTGGCCGGAGGTGGCTGCAGCCGGCATCGGCGCTTTTTGCGCATGGGCGCTGGTGGAGGCGACATTCAGGCCGACAGCGGCCAGCATCATGAACAGGCGGGCGAAACGGAATTGGGACATGGAAGATCCTTCGTCAAATAGTATTCAGAATGCTTGGCGAGCGGCGGCGCAATGCATGCCGTGCGCCCGGGCGAATTGCGTATTGTCCCATAAGTTGGCGCTTGTCGAGTTGGCAATTGTGTAGCTGGTTGTTACAAGCGGAGGGCGTCATTCGAAGCCCGGCACGGGGCAGCGGCCGGTGGCCTCGAACGCCCCGCAGAGCCAGCCATTCACCGCTGCCAGCGCGGGCGCTGCGAAGCCGTACGTCATGACGGCCGGGGCGGCGATGTCAAGCGCCTGGTAGGGGTTCCACAGGGCCAGATGCAGGTCGGGCCGCCAGGTGGTGCGCGGCTTCTCGCCGTAGCGTACCCGCGCCGTCGAGGCCAGCATGGTGAACCTGCCGTCGCGGGGCAGGGCGGTCCAGTCGAACGTGTCGGCGTCCGTGAAGGTCACCAGTTCGACCGGATACAGCCGGCCGAGGGACGCGGCCATGGCTGCGGCGCCCACGCCTGCTTCCGATACGCCGTCGCTGACCACGTCCTGGCGCATCACCAGGCGCACCGGCGTGCCGGGAGCGGGGCGGAGCGGATTGCCGCGCAGCGTCAGGGCCTGCTGCCAGGCGCGCAGCATCAGGTCGCGGTCCTCCTTGTCGGTGGCGAAGACGGCAGGCCTGCCGGGATACGTGCGGGCCAGTGCATCGAGCCGCGCCAGGCGCGCCTCGACGTCTGCCATCGGCAAGGTTCCATCTGCGATGGCGCCGGCAATCGCGTCGAGCGTGGCTTGCTGCGCCGCGCGGCTGCCGGTGGCCATCACGATGTCGGCGCCGGCCAGCAGCGCCTGCACGCCAGCAGCGCCGGCGCCGTAGCGCAACGCGATGGCGTGCATGTCCATGTCGTCAGTGATGACCACGCCCTGGTAGCCCCACTGCTCGCGCAAGAGACCCGTCAAGATCGGGCGCGACATCGTGGCCGGAAAGACCGGGTCCAGCGCCGGGTAGACGATGTGGGCGGTCATCATGGCGGCCGCCGTGGGCGCGGCGCGGCGGAACGGGGCGAATTCGAAGCGTTCCAGTTCGGCCAGCGGCTTGTCGACCGTCGGCAAATCCCGGTGCGAGTCGACGTGCGTGTCGCCGTGGCCGGGGAAGTGCTTGACGCAGCAGGCCACGCCTTCGCTTTCGCTGCCGGCCATCCAGGCCAGCGCCAGCGTGGCCGCGGTCTCCGGATCGGCGCCGAACGAGCGCTCGGCAATCACCGGGTTGTGCGGATTGTTGTTCAGGTCCAGCACCGGCGCAAAATTCCAGTTGAAGCCAAGCGAACGCACGGCGCGCGCCACCGCTGCGCCCACATCGCGCGCGAGGGCGGCATCGTTAGCGGCGCCCAGCGCCATTGCGGACGGCGGGGCCGGCACCCAGGTGGCGCGCACGACGGCGCCGCCTTCCTGGTCCAGTGCAATCAGGGCCTGCCCGCCCATGATGGCGCGCAGCGCGTCGGTGAAACCGCGCAGCTGCACGGCGTCCGTCATGTTCTGGCGGAACAGGCAGGTGGCGCGGATGCGGTTGTCGCGCAGGAAGGCGGCGGTTTCAATGTCCAGCGTGGTGCCGAACAGGCGCACCATCATCAGCTGGCCGGCGAGTTGGTGCGGGGTCAGTGGTTTCAATTTGTCTTCGTTACTTTGGAGAGGTGGCGCGGGCGGTCCGGGTCCATCCCGCGCGCGCGGGAAAGGTGCGCGGCCATCACGTAAAAGCTCTGGATCGCGACGATCGGGTCGAGGTCGGGCGTGGCTGCCACCGGCAGCGTCAGGTCGCGTTCGGCCACGTCGCCTGGCGCGGCCAGCAGCACGCGCGCGCCGCGCCCGCGCATCTCGGCGGCCAGCGCGAGCAGGCCTGCCTGCATGGGGCCGCGCGTGGCAAAGATCAGCAGCGGGTAGCCGTCGTCGATCAGCGCCATCGGGCCGTGCTTGATTTCGGCGCCGCTGAAGGCTTCGGCCTGCAGCGCCGAGGTTTCCTTGAATTTCAGGGCCGCTTCCAGCGCAATGGGAAAGCCGATGCCGCGCCCGACCACCATGATATTGCGCGCTGGCGCCAGCACTTCCAGCGCCGGCGACCAGTCGGCCTGCGCGGCCGTGCGCAGCGCATCGGGCAGGGCGGCCAGGCTGTCTTTCAGCGCCGCGTCATCCTGCCACGCTGCCACCAGGCGTGCGCCGGCGACCAGGCTGGTGATGAAGCTCTTGGTCGCCGCCACGCTGTGTTCTTTCCCTGCATGCAGCGGCAGCGCCCACTGGGCTGCCTGCGCCAGCGGCGAAGCGATGTCGTTGACCAGCGCCACGGTGGTGGCGCCGCCGGCGCCGAAATACCGGAGCGGTTCAACCACGTCGGGACTCTGGCCCGACTGCGAAATCGACAGCGCCAGCGTGCCGGCTGTGTGCAGGGGCGCCTTCGACAAGGTCACCAGCGACATCGGCAAGGACGTCACCAGCCGGCCCAGGCGCGCCATGATCAGGTAAGCCAGGTAGCCGCAGGCATGGTCGGAACTGCCGCGCGCAATCGTCACGGCGCTGGTGAAACTCGCAGCGCGCAGCGTGCGTCCCAGTTCGGCGTAGCGCTCTTCGTCCTGCGCCAGCTGGCCGGCCACGCAATCGGCTGCCGACAAAGCCTCTTCAAGCATCCTTGAGGTCACACGCTTCTCCTTCGATGTAGACAGCCTTGATATTCAAATCGCGGTCGAGCACCACGATGTCGGCAAAGCAGCCCGGCGCCAGGCGCCCGCGCGCGGTTTCGCCCAGGTAGTCGGCGGCATTGGTCGACACGCGCCGCGAGGCGTCGGCCAGGTCCAGCCCGATCGACACCAGGTTGCGCAGCGCCTGGTCCATCGTCAGCGTGCTGCCGGCCAGCGTGCCGTCCGCCAGGCGCACGCCGCCCATGCATTTGTGGACCACCTGCCGGCCCAGCATGTATTCGCCGTCCGGCATGCCGGATGCCGCCGTCGAATCGGTGACGCAGTACAGGTGGGGAATCGCGCGCAGGGCCACCTTGATGGCGCCGGGGTGCACGTGCAGCAGGTCGGGGATGATCTCGGCGTACTGCGCGTGGGCCAGCGCGGCGCCCACCATGCCGGGCTCGCGGTGGTGCAGGCCCGGCATGGCGTTGAACAGGTGCGTGAAACCAGCCGCGCCGTGGGCCAGCGCTGCAACGCCGTCTTCGTAACTGCCGGTGGTGTGGCCGATCTGCACGCGCATGCCGGCATCGGACAGGGCCCGCACCAGGTCCAGGTGGCCCGGCATTTCCGGCGCCACGGTAATCAGGCGCATCGGCGCGTATGCCTCCAGGGCCTGCACGTCGGCCAGCGTGGCTGCGCGTGCAAACGGCGGCTGCGCGCCCAGTTTGCCGGGGTTGATGTACGGGCCTTCCAGGTGCACGCCCAGGATGCGCGCGCCGCCCGGCTGCGGGGCCGCCATCGCTGCGCCAATCGCGCGCAGGGCGGTGACGATATCGGACGGGGGCGCCGTCATGGTCGTGGCCAGCAGGCTGGTCGTGCCGTGGCGCGCATGGATGCGGGCGATCGCGTGGGGCGCGTCGCCGCCTTCCATCATGTCGCGCCCCGCGCCGCCGTGCACGTGCAGGTCGATGAAGCCGGGCAGGATGAAGTCGTCGCTGTTGTGCGCCGGGTCGGCCGGCGCGCCGTCGATGGCGCCGATGTGCCGGCCAAAATCGATGCTGCCCGCGATCCAGCCGGACAGCGTGAGGATGTTGCCCTTCATAGACCAGCGTCCGTCACTTGCCTGGCAATCATGCGCAGCGCGCCGGCGGCCGAGTCGCCCTGCGGCGGCACGATCAGCGCCACCGTGTCGGCGTCGAGGTAAGGCACTATTGCCGCACCGAGGCCGCCGCACAGGCACAGCGGCAACGCGTATTCGGGGTCGAGCGCGGCCGCCATCAGGTCCACTTCGTAGCCGGCGCTGTGCATGATTTCCAGGGCCGCTTCGTCTTCCTGCTCGGCGTGGCGCACCACCAGCGGCGCCAGCGTGGCGTAGCGCTGCGCCGTGGCGCCAGCCAGCCAGTCCTGGATGGCGGGGCGCGTGCCGCCGCACAGCGCAATCACCTCGTCAGCCAGCGCGCCGCCTTCCAGCCGGCCGTCGAGCACTTGCTGGATGTAGTTCGCTGCGCCCAGCCCGATCCATGCGCCGCCGCCTTCGTCACCCGACGGAAAGCCCCAGCCGCCGACTTCTTTCCGGGTGCCGTCGGGCAGCAGGGCGTGACCCACGCTGCCGGTGCCCAGCGCGATGATGGCGCCCGGCTGGCCGCCGTGGGCGCCGGCCAGCGTGGTGGCGCCATCGTGCTCAAGGGCGACCACGCGGTAGCCGGGATTGGCGTCGATGAATTGCCGCGCCCAACTGCCGTTGTGCACGCCGGCCAGGCCCAGCCCGATGGCGAGATCGTCCAGCGGCGGCTGCTTGAGCCCTGCTGCGGCAAACGCCTGGGCCACGGCGGCGCCGATCGCCTGCCAGGCCGGCTCGGTGCCTTGCGACAGTGCCGACGGGCCGGCGAAGCCTTCGCCAATCTCGGTGTAGTCGAGGCCGGCACCGGCACGGGCCAGCCGCACCCGGGTGCCGCTGCCGCCGCCGTCGACGCCAATCAGGTATTCAATCATGTGGATGCCCCTGGAAAAGTTCAGGGCACTATAGGATTGGCTTCCGGTGAAGTCAACAGGTATTTAATTGGTATTAACAGGCTTGCTTTTGTCTGGCTGTATCCACTGTGCGCACGCGAGAAATTGGTATGGAAGCCGTGTTCATGTTGATTCCCGGAAAGGAGTGATCAGCTTGCCATCGACTGTGTATATTCGATATCCGTCAACCGCTCCGCCGCTGAAAGCATGCCATGTCCGACCTGATCGTCCGCAAGCTCGAGATCGACCTGTCCCAGGGCTTTGGCCGGCATTGGCTTGGCGGCGACGCCTACCGCACCGCGCTGTTCAATGCGCTGTCGATGAGTTTTCCCATCGGCGAACAAATGTTCATCGACAGCCTGCGCGCCATTCCTCCCGAACAGATCGTCGACCCCATCCTGGCAGCCCAGGTGCGCGATTTCATCGGCCAGGAAGCGAGCCACCGTTTCGTGCACGAGCAGTACAACGCCCACCTCGTGCAACAGGGGTTTGAATACGTGCGCGGCCCGGTGCTGGCGGCGCGCATTGCCAAAGTCGGCAAGCTGCCAACATTCGTGCGCGTGGCCATCACCTGCGCGCTCGAGCATTACACGGCCATGCTGGCTGACGGCCTGCTGCGCCACGAGCGCTGGCTGGCCGGCGCCGAGCCGCCCATGCGCACGCTGTGGGAGTGGCACGCGGTCGAAGAGACCGAGCATAAATCGGTTGCCTTCGATGCCTATCGCGCCATCCGCGGCAGCGCATTCGACAGTTACCTGCCACGCATCCTGACGTTCCTGCACGTGAGCGTCATGTTCTGGATCGATACGTTCATCCAGACCACGCACAACCTGCACCGCGACGGCACCTTGTGGCAGGCCGCCACGTGGAAAAGTGCGCTGCGCACCTGGTTCGGCGGCAGCGGCCTGGCCTGGCATTTTCTGAAGCCGTCATTGGCCTACTTCCGGCCATCGTTTCATCCATGGCAACATTCCAACCGGAAACTTGCTGAACAGTGGTTGGCACGCAACGCAGCCAGCGTGCGACCTGTCTCTACAACGGCGATCTTGCCCGCTGGATGTGCAACCGACATGACAAATGACGGCGCTGTGATGTCATAATGGCGCGATCAAGAAGGAGGAGCCACGGTGATTCGTTATATGGGTACGCGTAAAACTGAAGATGGGGCAACCATTTATGTCTTCATCGTGAACGGCCTGAAAAAGGAAGTGCGCGAAATGGCCCTCAAACAGCATCCTGGATGTTACGAAGTGCTGCCGGCTGCCACCAAGGCAAGGATTGCCGCCAACCGGGCCTGGATGTCCAAGTTATGACGCCAGCCAGCCGCGCGCTGGTGCATGCCGCGTGGCGTCTGGTATTGCCTGCACTGGCCGCGTTGCCGCTTGGTGCAGGCGCCGTCATGCCGTCCACGTTCGGGCCGGTCGTCGGCAACGCTGTTCTGTGCCGCAGCCACCTGGAAAACAAGTATTTGTATTCGTACCTGCAAACGTCGTTCGGCAAGTCGTACAAGCACGAGGGCGGGGCGTTCTGGTTCAGGACGCCCGATGCGACGCTGTTCGGCGTCGAGGTGAAAGAGGTATGGGTCAGCGACGATACCAGCGAACTGGTCTTCATTGGCGCACTGACCGAGGCGGAACCGGATAAACTGGCGGATGCCGTGCGCAAAAGCGCCGGCATCCGGTACACGGCAAGGGACGCCGGCAAGTATCCTTTGCGTGTGTCGGTCCCGGGCAGCACCATTGCCTACGTCAACAAGAAATCCAAAATTTACTGCGCGCGCTACAAACCGCTGCCGGCCGGGTAGACCCTCACCTTCATGTACACCACCTACTTCAACCTCAAGCAACCACCGTTCTCGATCGCCCCCGATCCCCGCTACCTGTTCATGAGCGAACGGCATCGCGAGGCACTGGCGCACCTGCTGTACGGCATCAACAGCGGCGGCGGGTTTGTATTGCTGACGGGAGAAATTGGCGCTGGCAAGACCACGGTGTGCCGCTGCTTCATCGACCAGGTGCCGGCCAGCTGCAAGCTTGCCTACATCTTCAACCCGAAGCTGACGGTGGAAGAGTTGTTGCTGTCGATCTGCGACGAGTTCGGCCTGTCCCTGCCGCCGGCTGGCCCGGGCGCGGTGGGCGTGAAAAGCTACGTCGACGCGGTCAACCGCTATTTGCTGGAAAGCCATGCGCGCGGCACCAACAACGTGCTGGTCATCGATGAAGCCCAGAACCTGTCGGCCGACGTGCTCGAGCAGCTGCGCCTGCTGACCAACCTGGAAACAAGCGAGCGCAAGCTGCTGCAAATCATCCTGATCGGCCAGCCGGAACTGCGCACGATGCTCGCGCGCCCCGAACTCGAACAGCTGGCCCAGCGCGTGATTGCGCGCTACCACCTGGGGCCCCTGACCGAGCTGGAGACGGGCGAGTACGTCGCGCACCGGCTGGCGGTGGCCGGGTCGCTTGCTTCGAGCCCGATTCCCCGCGCGCTGACGCCGCTGATCTACCGCCTCACGCAAGGCGTGCCACGCCGGATCAACCTGCTGTGCGACCGCGCGCTCCTGGGCGCTTACGCTGAAAGCAGTGCGCACGTGACCCGCATCATCCTGCGCCAGTCGGCGAAGGAAGTTTTCACGGCGCCGGCCAATGCTACGGCGCGGGCGCGCTGGCCGCTGGCCGTGGGCGGCGTGCTCGCCGGCGTGGCCATCACGGCGGTGGCGTGGCAGACGTTGCCGCGCTTTCCTGCCGCGCCCGACAAAGTTGTCCACGCCCCGGCCAAGGAGGTGGCCAGGCCTGTTGCCATGCCAACGGTGGCGCCTGCGGTTGCCGCCGCTGCTGTGCCTGCTGCGACCCCTGCAACGCCGGTTGCCATTGCCGGGGTCGACGAAGACACCGCCTTGCGCGAGCTGGCCGGATTATGGGATGCCACGCTGCCGGGCGGCCCGCCGTGCGACGCGGCGATGGTGGAAAACCTGCGCTGCCACCAGGGGAAGGGCGGACTGTACGAGATACGCACGCTGGACCGGCCGGCAGTGGTCACGCTGCACGAAGACGGCGCCACCCGCCATGCGCTGCTGACGCACCTCGACGACGACAAGGCCACCTTGCTGTCTGGCGGTGTCACGCAGCGCGTGGCCATTGCCGACCTGGTCCGGCAACTGGGCGGCGAATTCACGACGCTGTATAAAATGCCGCGCGGCTTCCGGTCGCAGATCGTGGCCGGAGCGCAAGGCGCCGACGTCGACTGGATCGCCCAGCGCCTGGCCCAGATCAATGACGAGGAGGCGCCGCCGGTGGAGCGTCCAATGGGGCGGCACACGCGCGCGCAGCTCAAGGCGTTCCAGAACAGCCAGAGCCTGAAATCGGACGGCGTGGCCGGCCCGCGTACTTACATGCGCCTGAACCAGCTGACCGGCGTCACTGAACCGCGCCTGCTGGCGCCTGCGCGAACGGAGCGATAAATGTCCTATATCCTCGAAGCGCTCAAAAAAGCCCAGGCCGAGCGCCAGTTGGGCAATGCCCCGACAATTCACGCGCCGCACCTGCATCACGCTGCGCCGCGGCTGCCAGCTGTCAAAAAAACAGGATGGCTGGCGCTGGCCATCGGCGCCGTTGCGGTGGCCGGGGCTGGATGGTTTGCGTGGAGCCAGCGTACGCCGGCACCGGCGGCAGTGTTGACGCCAGCGGCGCCGGTGGCGGCTGCGCCTGTCGCTGCCCCTGAAGCTGTCCCGATTCCTGCGCCAGCGCCGGTGACAGTGGTCGCGCCGGCGCCAGTCGTTGCGCGCGTCGAACCGGTCGTGCGTCCGCGCAAGGCTGCGGCGCCAGTAGCGCCAGTAGCGCCAGTCACGCCGGCAGCTGCGCCGGCGCCGGCGGAAGAAAACATCCGCTACGCCAAAGATTTGCCCCCAGAAATCCAGCAACAACTGCCGCGCGTCGGCTTCGGTGGTTACATGTATTCAGACAACGCTGCCGACCGCCTCGTGCTGGTCGACAAAACCCTGCGCCACGAAGGCGAAGAAATCGCTCCCGGCCTGATGCTGGAAAAACTGTTGCCGAAAGGCGCGGTCCTGAACTACCGCGGCACTCGTTACCGTGTCGGTTTCTAAGCCCGTCACGCCGGTCACGGCGCTGCCCCCTTTCAAGACACCGGTGCTGGGCATCATCGGCAGTTCCGGCAGCGGCAAGACCACGCTGCTGACGTGGGTCGTCGCGCAACTGGCAGGGCAGGGCCTGCGCGTGAACATCATCAAGCACAGCCACCACGACATCGAGCTCGAACCCCCACGCAAGGACAGTGCGCGCCTGCGCATGGCCGGCGCGGCCGAGGTAATGATCGCCTCGCCCTACCGCGTCGCCATCATGCAGGAGTTACGGGGCGCTAATGAGCCGTCACTGGCCGAGCACCTGGCCCGCCTGTCGCCGGCCGACCTGACGCTGGTCGAAGGCTATAAATGGGAGCCGCTGCCCAAGCTGGAAGTCTACCGGCCCGAAAATGGCAAGCCACCTTTGTATCCGGATGACGCAGGCATCATTGCAGTTGCCTCGGATATGGCGCGCCCGGATGGACTGCATGCATCCGTGGCCTGGCTGGACCTGAATCAGCCAGCCCAGGTGCATGCATGGATCATGGACAGGATCCGCCTCGGCCCGGTAACTGAGCCCAAAGGACAGTGATCGCACCGTTTATTCGACAATCCGCCATTAAATGCCGTGTTTCGTCAGCCGACACACATTTTCGCTCGGACGGCCGCTTCCGACCCAGGCTGTATAAAAACGTGACGAAATCCGATAACAGGAAATCGGCCTTCCAAAACGGTCTGTACGAATTCTTCACAAGGTTTGGAAAGACACTTATATTCATGAAAATTTCCAGTTTTGCATTTTCACACAGCTTAGGTCAGAAGCAGTCGTTCAGTCCGTCGTATTTTCTCCTGTTCCGATTCCATCGCTAATCTCTGGCTAATCGAGTACGTCAGGAGGCAACATGGTCCAGTATCCTTGGCCTATATTGCCGGAGAAAAAGAAATCCCTGCGTACGGCCGAAGTAACCGGTTCGACCAATCTATGTTTGGTTAGCCTTCTTATCGTCCGAAATGAAGCTGTTGTTGAACTCGGAAATCAACTGCTCAAGCTCGTGATTCTTTTTTTCTAGGCAGTCGAGGAGTCGCTTGGTTTTCTCTTCATTGGCAATGGCCCCGATTTGGACGCGCGCGATATCGTGATCCATTCGAACGTTGAATGAGCGAAAAGCACTAGCGAAGTAGGCCGAAGAACGAAAGACTTTATCCGGCTTGGCCGTAGCTTGAATAATAGATAACAGCGTAAGCACCAGGCTCAACGGAGCAGCGAAGTCCGCCAGATTTGTGTTGCCGAAGAAATAACGCCCAGTTACGAATGCGCTGACGAGCGCCGCAAGCAAAGGTATTATCCACGTAAACGCGGTCGCAAAAAACGCAGCCTGCCTGCGCTGTTTGTTCGCCAGGTCGAAATGAAAGTCAGCCGTTCCCCTGATTTTATCGATCGAAGAGTCCATCAATTTCTCCTAATGACTAGTTAGCCAAACTGATACCGTCGTGCTCTGATAAATCCAATCCCATGTCGCTACTCCCGGCGCCTGATCGTTACAGTATTTGCTCCCTGGTATTAGAATGGATTGATATAAACTTGCAGTTCGTCGTTGCCATCTTTTGGTAGGTCGATGTTTCTGAAGAAATTGCCAATAATTTAGCTATGTGGATATCGATACTACAAGTCGGAAAATAGCGGAAAAAAACTACGCAGTGCTTGACGCACGATAAAATTTCTAGCCAGCTCTTGACACTTTGCTGCCTGTCATTTATAGCGCGATGCGCTGGGTGGGTTTAGCGTGAACACGCAGACCTAATTTGAGTCGAAACCGGCCAGTTGCTGATAACCTGGTATTAGGCGACGGCGGTGGTTCGCAAAAATTCAACTCAACTCAAGACTTTTGGCTACTCTGGAACGTGAATTGAAATCGCGGCCAACGCCCACTCTCAGGAAAGCCGACAAGCTGGCAAATTTTATATGTTGCATCCGTTCGGATGATGCGTCGTGTAAGCAAGTTCAAAAAGAGAATTACTGTGGTTCTCGGTGATGTGGTCAAAAACGCTAAAATGTTGCCGTAATCGCTCATGTTGGGATTTGGTTCGGCGTTATTGCCACAATCGGGCGTGAGACCGTCGTGTTCGGAATGACAGGGGCGGATCGACAATGAAGTTGAAATAACGACGCCAACTGTGACACTTGCTGTACTAAAGATGTTGGTGATTTACGTGGAGGCTGTCAGTTTTGCTCGCCCTGCCTTGGATCGGGCTTGGCGCAGGGAACTGCCGGCTACGGCGATCCAACGGTTATTTGGCGCTATTGCTGGCAGTGCCGCTGCATCTGGTTGGCGGACTTATTGGACGTGGCCGGTGGAACAATAAAGCTGCTCGTTTTGTCGAACAAAAGCCCTCGGGACAGCAGTTTTCCGTCTTGCGAATGCTTTATGCATTCCTGATAATCGTGGCTTTTCTGGGGCGATATCCGGAGCATCCTGGTTCTGGAACTTGTTGAAGGGTAGAGAAGCCCTATGCACCGCGACGATTCGCGCGCTCAAGTTCGCCCGCACACTGCCGTTAAAGGAAGACGACCCTTTAAAGGAGTAGCGCCATGGATGCGATGAGCATTGCAAGACTGTCGACCAGCATTGCCGAAACCGGCATCAAGAACGAAGTGGGCTTGACCGTGCTGAAGAAGGCGCAGGATATCCAGGCGTCGACCGCGGCGCAGCTGCTGGGCGCCGTGACGCCAATGCCGGGGGCGCAAAACCTGCCTGCGCACCTGGGCAATACGATCAATACGAAAGCGTGAACTTACGCCGGGCGGAACGCGCGCAGCAGGCGTGCTTCGCCTGACTGATCCGAGAACGCAATATTGGCCGCGTGGGTTGCATCGATCATGCGCGCCAGTTGCGCTTCTTCGACGCGCGCTAGCTCTTCGTTGGCGCAGTCGAGTGCCGCCGTCAGTTTGGCCCGCGCGTTCTGGTAGATATCGCTGGTGTACTGATTTGTGTTCTTCAACAATTGCTCGGCATTTTCAATGACGAGGCGCAGGTCGCCGATCAGGCGCTCCTGCGTGATATGAGTTGTTTCGGTATTCATCGACTGCACCTTGGGCCGGATTGCTTACATCATCAAATGTAGACAAGGGCCGGCGCCATGCCGGCCTTGCTACGCTACCTGTATCTGTACGTCGCCCACCTTCACCACTTGCCCGCTGCGGATCTTGGCGGTCTTGCGCAATTCCTGCTTGCCGTCGACCTTGACGACGCCGCTGGCAACCAGGTTCTTGCCGGCGCCGCCGCTGTCGACCAGTCCGACCAGTTTCAATAGCTGGTTCAGTTCGACGAATTCGCCGGCAAGCTCAAATTGTGTTTTTTGCATCATATCCTCAAAAGATGATTGGCCGGCGTACAGTTGCGTTATTGGCGACTGGCGCTCAGTCCGGGTGGGGGTGCGTCATGTCCATCGGCACGATCCAGGCGTCGAACTGTTTCTCGTCGACGAAACCGGAGGCAAGCGCTGCATGGCGCAGCGTGCTGCCGTCGTGCTGTGCCGTTTTGGCAATTTGCGCGGCGCGATCATACCCGATGTGCGGCGCCAGTGCGGTCACCAGCATCAGCGACTGCTCCATCAGTTCGCCGATGCGCTTGCGGTTCGGCTCGATGCCTTCGGCGCAATGATGGTCGAAGGATTTCATGCCGTCGGCCAGCAAGCGCGCACTTTGCAGGAAATTGTGCGCGATCATCGGCTTGAACACGTTCAGTTCGAAGTTGCCCGACGCGCCGCCAAACGTCAGCGCCACGTCGTTGCCAAACACCTGGCAACACAGCATGGTCAGCGCTTCGCATTGCGTAGGATTGACCTTGCCCGGCATGATGGAGCTGCCCGGCTCGTTTTCGGGAATGGTGATTTCACCCAGGCCGGAACGCGGGCCGGACGCCATCCAGCGCACATCGTTGGCAATTTTCATCAGCGCCGCTGCCAGCGTCTTGAACGCGCCATGGGCGGCGACCAGGGCGTCGTGCCCGGCCAGCGCGGCAAATTTGTTGGGCGCCGACTTGAACATCAGGGCTGTGCGCGACGACAGCTCTGCTGCGATGCGCGGCGCGAAATCCGGGTGGGCGTTCAGGCCCGTGCCCACTGCAGTGCCGCCGGCAGCGAGCATCAGCAAACCCGGCAGCGACGCCTTGATCGCATGTTCGGAAAACTCGAGCTGGGCGACGTAGCCGGAAAACTCCTGGCCCAGGGTCAGGGGCGTTGCATCCTGCAGGTGGGTGCGGCCAATCTTGACGATGTCGGCAAACGCGCGCGCCTTCTGGTCGAGCGTGCCGCGCAGGTGGGCCAGCGCCGGCAGCACGGTCGTCGCGACGGCCAGCGCGGCAGCCACGTGCATGGCGGTGGGGAACATGTCGTTCGACGACTGGCCCATGTTGACGTCGTCGTTGGGATGCAGCTTGCGTCCCTCGCCGCGCTCGCCACCCATCAGCTCGGAGCCGCGGTTGGCCAGCACTTCGTTGATGTTCATATTGCTTTGCGTGCCGGAGCCGGTCTGCCAGACGGCCAGCGGGAATTCATCGGGATGCTTGCCTTCGAGGACTTCATCGGCGGCCTGCATGATGGCGTCGGCCTTGTCCTTCGGCAGCTTGCCCAGCGACCGGTTGACCGCGGCGGCAGCGCGCTTGCACTGCGCCATCGCGGCGATCAGCTCGGGCGCCATGCGCTCGGTGGAAATGGCGAAATGGTGCAGCGAACGCTGCGTCTGGGCCCCCCACAAGCGGTCCGACGGCACGTCGATCGGGCCGAAACTGTCTTTTTCAATACGGTGTTCCATGGAATCCTCTTATTGTTGGGTCGATGGCTAAAGAGTTTACTCCAACGTCCGTTAATTACGCTTAGGCTACAAATTTCTCACTTCGCTATGGCATACCGCCGCATTTTTCCGCTGCTCATTTCCCTTCTGGCCATCGACGCCGGCGCTGCCGAACTGGGCGAGCCGCGCGTCAGTTCCTACAAGGGGCAGGCGCTGGTCGCCGATATCGAACTGTCCGGCCTGGACAATCCGGCCGGCGCCGTGCAGGTGCGCGTGGCCAACCCGGACGTCTACCGCGGCGCCAGCCTGGCGGTGCCGGCAGTCCTGTCGGCCCTGACCTTGAGCGTGGTGCAAAAGGGCGGCAAGCCGTTCGTGCACGTAACGTCGAACCGGCCGGTCGACACCGACATGCTGCACCTGTTTCTCGAGCTCGGGCAGGGCAACGTGCGCGATGTGCGCCTGGCAACCTTGTGGCTGCCGGCCGATCCACGCCCGGCGCCACCGCCACCACTGCCACCGCCAGTGGTTGCCGTCGCGCCCGTCGCCGCTGCGCCGCTGCCGCCGCCGATCCCGCCATCGGAAGCGCCCGCTACCGTTCCGGAACGCCGGATTGCCGTTCGGCCCGTTCACCCTGCTGCGCCGCTGCCCTTGCTGGCGGTGAATACCGCCTTGCCGCGTTCCGTGCGCGCAGCGCCGCCAGCAAGCTGCAAGGCATCCGCATCAAGCAATGCCTGCGCCGTGCTCGACACCAAAAACGTTGCCCTGCAGGCCAAGCTGGTGGGACTGGAAGACAAGATCAAGCTGCTGGAAGCGACGCTGGCGCCGGCCAAGGCAGCGGCAGCATTGACTGCGCTGCCGGCGCCCTCGGTTGTCCCGCCGCTGCCTGCCGTCAAGGCGGCGCCGGCGCCCGTCCTCGTCACGCCCAAACAACCGAAGCCCGCAGCTCCGGCTCCGGCGCCTTCGGCAACGCCGTGGGTATGGATCGGCGTGGCCGCAACGGTTGGTCTGGGAGCCCTCGGCGCCATCGCCTGGCTGCTGCTGCGCTGGCGCCGCAACAAGGTGCCAAAGCCACCTGGCGTGCCCGGAACGTCATTCATCGGCAGCCTGAAACAACGCTTCGCGCGGAACAAGTCGGCCCCTGCAGAAGCGTGAAGGGTGGCAACGCGCAGATGCGTGGCCTGTTAGTCACTTAACCGACTTGTCCGGTATCTCCTCCTAGAGTTGACCCATCAACCTACAAGGAGCATGACAACATGGATGCCGATCAACCGAACCGATCCCGCCGTACTGTCCTGGGCGGCATGGCTGGTGGCCTGCTGGCCACCGCCGCGACTTCCAGCAACGCGCAGGCGCCAGCCGCCGCCACGTCCGCCGCAACCCCGCGCGCGCCGAAAAACTATCCGAAGCCGCCATTCAAGGTCCAGGAGCAACCCTGGCCGGGCCTGGCCAGCAAGATGAATCCCCGTCCCGACCATGGCGAAACCAGCTACAAGGGGTCTGGCCGGCTGGCCGGGCGCAAAGCCCTGATCACCGGCGGCGACTCCGGCATCGGCCGCGCTGCCGCGATTGCGTATGCGCGCGAAGGCGCCGACGTGGCCATCAATTATTTGCCGGCCGAGGAACCGGATGCGCGCGAAGTGGTCGCCCTGATCCGCGCCGAAGGGCGCAAGGCCGTGGCGATTCCAGGCGACATCCGCACCGAAGCATTCTGCAAGAAGCTTGTCGCCGACGCCGTGCGCGAACTGGGCGGGCTGGACATCCTGGTCAACAACGCCGCGCGCCAGGCTGCGCAGGAATCCATTCTCGACATCACGTCGCAACAGTTCGACGACGTCTTCAAGACCAATGTGTACGCCATGTTCTGGATCACCAAGGCTGCCGTGCCGCATCTGAAGGAGGGCGCCGTGATCATCAACACGGCATCGGTCAATTCGTACGATCCGGGTGAAACCATCATCGACTACGCCGCTTCGAAGGGTGCGATCATGATTTTCACCAAGGGGCTGGCCAAGCAGCTGGCAGCAAAAGGGATCCGCGTGAATGCCGTGGCGCCGGGGCCTTTCTGGACGCCGCTGCAAGTGGTGGGCGGCCAGACGCCGGAAGGCCTGGCCAAGTTCGGTTCCGAGACCCCGATGAAACGGCCCGGCCAGCCGGCCGAGCTGGCCGGGGTGTACGTGTTGCTGGCGTCGGACGAATCGAGCTATTCGACCGGCCAGGTATTCGGGGCGTCGGGCGGGAAGGGCGTGCCGTAATGTTGTTTGTTTGAGTACGCGCACAACAGAACGCACAACTGTTTTTGTTTGCGCTATACTCGTTTCACGGTTGTCTAGACGAGTATGTTCAGTCAGCCACGACGGACCAGGATCGGCCCGCAGCCACCACCGATAGCGTGGCGCGAACCCCGATGACCGTTGAACACACGCCTGGTTTCGGAAGCAGTCCTTGCTCCAGCAGCGGAGCGGGACGGCAGCAGCAAACTCCCCGCGCAGGCGGGGACCCATGCATAGTTCGCAGCAATGCTGCGTTCGCGTCTCGAAAAAAAAGCGCCATGGGCGCTTTTTTTACGTCTGCTGCTTTATTTTTTCAATGCGCGCCGCTCATGATGGCGTCGACCTTGTTCATCCATGGCTCGGTGCTGGCGCGGATGGCGCGGTCGTTTTCCATGATCTGCTTGATCAGCGCGATCTTGCGCTGGCGGGCGGCGCCGTCCAGGGCCGGGATGCCGGTCGCTGCCGCACTTTTCACGGTCGCGCACTGGTTTTCCATCCGCGAGAAGCCATCCCAGTCGTTCGCCTTTGCTGCAGCCGACATGGTGCCGGTCAGGTTTGCGAGGGTTTCATACATGGCGAGGACTTCGTTGGATGTCATGGCATTTACCGAGTAAGAAGTGCGGACGGATGACCGCTTGTCCTCCGGTAACGGATGAGCACGGAAAAACTTGAGTGTTTTTTCAAAATAATTTGAAAATATTTTTTGGCATTGAAAAATGCCGCGAAAGACGGCAGCGCCAGTCGGGATTAGAATACAGCCACACTTAATCTGCCATGTCATTCAAGCAAGGAAATCATGAACACCAGCTGGACGCCACTGAAAACCGCCCTGACCATTGCCCTCTGTGGCTTTTCGCTGGCGTTCACGCCAGTCCATGCCGCCGGCCAGACCGCCGCCGCCCCTGCTTCCAGTGCTGCGCCAGTCCTGCCCGGCGACGACTTCTTCACGTTCGCCAACAGCGAATGGCTGAGCCAGACCGAGATTCCGGCGGACCGGGGCAGCTGGAGCGCAATGGGTTCGCTGGCAGAGAACACCAATGCCCGCATCGTCAAGCTGATCGAAGGCCTGGCTGCCGATAAAACCCTCAAGGGCGAAGCGCGCATGGTGGCCGACTACTACAGCGCCTTCATGAACGAGACCGCGATCGAGCGCAGCGGGATGTCGCCCGTGAAACCATTGCTGGCCAAACTCGACGCCATCAAGGACAAGGCGGGCCTGACGCGCGCGTTGGCTGAATCGCTGCGCGCCAACGTCGATCCGCTGAATAACACCAACTTCTTCACTGAAAACCTGTTCGGCCTGTGGGTCGGGCAAGGCCTGTCGGACAGCACCCGCCACATGCCATACCTGCTGCAAGGCGGCCTGGGCATGCCCGACCGTGCTTATTTCCTCGACGCCACCCCGCGCATGGCCGAATTGCGCACCGCCTACCAGGCACACATTGCCGCCATGCTGAAACTGGCTGGCTACAGCGATCCGGAGAATCGCGCGGTCCGCGTCTTTGCACTGGAAATGGCCATCGCCAAAACCCATGCATCGCGCGAAGACTCCGCAGATATCCAGAAAGCAAACAATACCTGGACGCTGGCCGACTTCAACGCCAAAGCGCCGGGCCTGGACTGGCAAGCGTTTTTCACTGCCGCCAAGCTGCAGGACCAGCCCACATTTGTGGTCTGGCACCCGGGCGCGGTGACTGGCGCGGCCGCGCTGCTGGCCAATGCCGACATCGGCACCTGGAAAGATTACCTGGCGTTCCATCTCGTCAACCAGCACGCCGCCACCTTGCCGAAAACCGTTGCCGACCAACATTTCGCTTTCTACGGCAAGGCGCTGTCCGGCACGCCGCAGCAGGCGCTGCGCTGGAAGCGGGCGCTGGCCGCGACCAACGGCGCACTCGAAGATGCTGTCGGCAAGATTTATGTGGGCCATTACTTCCCGGCTGCAAACAAGGCGCAGCTGCAAAAGATGGTGGCCAATATCGTCACCGCGTTCAGCAAGCGCATCGACCAGCTCGAGTGGATGGCGCCCGCCACGCGCGCCCAGGCCCAGGAAAAGCTGCGCACGCTCTACGTAGGTGTCGGCTACCCCGACCACTGGAAAACGTACACGGGCCTGGCCGTGTCGCCGATCGATGCCTTTGGCAACGCCGTGCGCGCCGAAGAATTTCATTACGCAAACGAAATCGCGCGCCTGCACGCCAAGCCGAGCCGCACTGAATGGTCGATGCCGCCGCAGCTGGTCAACGCGGTCAACCTGCCGCTGCAAAATGCGCTGAACTTCCCGGCCGCCATCCTGCAGCCGCCGTTTTTCGATCCCAAGGCGTCCGACGCTGCCAATTACGGCGCCATTGGCGCCATCATCGGCCACGAAATCAGCCACAGTTTCGACGACCAGGGCGCGCAGTTCGATGCCAAGGGCCACCTGCGCGACTGGTGGACTGCCGGCGACCTGGCGCATTTCAAAGAGGCATCGGGCGAACTCGTGGCGCAATTCGGCGCCTACAAGCCGTTCCCTGACCTGGCTGTGAACGGCCAGTTGACGCTGTCGGAAAACCTGGCTGACCTGGCCGGCCTGGCGGCATCCTACGATGCGTTCAAGGCGTCGGGCGAGGGCGCCTCGCCCGACGGCGACCGCCAGTTCTTCCTTGGCTATGCGCAAGCGTGGCGCAGCAAATTCCGCGAAGCGTCGCTGCGCCGCGGCGTGCTGACCGACGGCCACGCGCCGGCCATGTACCGCACCGCCACCGTGCGCAACCTGGACGCCTGGTATACCGCGTTCGACGTCAAGCCGGGCCAGCAGCTGTACCTGGCGCCGGATGAGCGCGTGCGGGTATGGTAATGGAAGAGCTCGATCAAATCGCTGGCGCCACGCTGGCCGATTACAACAGCAACGCGGCCGGCTTTTTTGCCGGCACGCGCGACCATGACGTCAGCCAGAACATCGACGCGTTATTGAGCGCCATCACGGCGCCCATGCCCTACGCGATCCTCGACGTTGGCTGTGGTCCGGGACGCGACCTGGCGACGTTTACCAGGCTGGGCCACCAGGCGACCGGGCTTGACGGCTCAGACGCATTCGTCGCCATGGCGCGGGATTTTTCCGGGTGCGAGGTGTGGCACCAGTCGTTCCTGCACCTCGACCTGCCGGCCGCGCGTTTCGACGGCGTGTTTGCCAATGCCAGCCTGTTTCATGTGCCGAGCGCAGTGCTGCCTGCCGTGCTGGCGCAGCTGTGCGCAACGTTGAAGCCGGGCGGCGTGCTGTTCAGTTCCAACCCGCGCGGGAACAACCAGGAAGGCTGGTCGGGCGACCGGTACGGGTGCTATCACGATTACGCCGCGTGGAAAGCGTATGTCGAGGCGGCCGGGTTTGTGGAAGTGTTGCATTACTACCGTCCACCCGGCGTGCCGCGCGAGCAGCAGCCGTGGCTGGCGAGTGTGTGGCGGAAGGTGTAAGGCGTTATTTCAGACCCATCAAATACGCTGCCATATCCTCCGCATCCTGCTGTGTCACGTCCATATCCGGCATTGCCGTCAACGGATCGACACTTTTCGGATCCCGGATCCACTGCACCAGGTTGTCGTGCGAATTGACCAGCGTCCCGCTGATCTTTTCCTGGCGCCCGAACCCGGCCAGCTGCGGTCCCACATACGCTTTCGATCCCGTTATGCCTGGAATCATGTGGCACGACTGGCACGCGTATTGACCCAGCGCCACCTGGCCGCGGGCCGCGTTCGGGGGCAGTGTTGCAGGGAGGTCCGGCATCGGCGCCGGTTCTACCCCAGAATCGAACGTGGCAAACTGTTGCGGCGTCAGGCGCGGCATATGCGCCACAAAACCCACCACCTGCCAGATCTGCGCATCGCTCATGTGGTATTTCCACGCCGGCATGCCGCTGGTCTTGATGCCGTGCCGGACGATCCAGTACAGCTCCGGCGCGGTCCAGCGCTTGGACGCATCGATCAAGGGGCCGGGTCCTGGCTGCATGCTTTTCGCGAAGTTCGCCACTGCCACGCCCGGCCCGCCATGGCAGGCGATGCAGTTGGCGCGGTACAGCGCCGCGCCAGCGCGCAGCGATGCGGCATCCCTGGGCGCCTCGCCCTTCACATCGCTGGCATGGTTGCGCACTGATTCATGCATGCCATACTCAAGGAACGTATAGGCAAATTGCCAGTGGGGGTCAAGAGCGCCCACGTCGTACAGGCCGGCTTTGGCGAAGAGGCTCCCGCCGATGGCGCCCAGCACCCCGCCGATCGCGATGGTGGCAAAGACAGTCTTGACGATCAGGCGGCGCGCGCTGTTGGACATGGGGTGTTCAGTTGGATAAATGCTGAGTAGATATTCTTGTAGTATAGCGATTCAACAACATTCACCATAAAGCCTAGCGTGCGCAGTCATCTTTCCCTTCTATGCGGCGCGGGCCTGGCCTTGCTGGCTTTGTCCGCCTGCAGCCGGCGTGAACCGGCGCCGCCCACCGTGCCTGGCGGCGACGCCAGGCTTGGTGCGCGCCTGGTCCAGCAATTCCAGTGCGGCGCCTGCCATGTCATTCCCGAGATTGCCGCCGCCCAGGGGCGCTCCGGGCCCACGCTCGAGCAGTTCGGGCGGCGCAGCTTCATTGCTGGCAGTATCCCGAATTATCCCGACGCCCTGGCGCGCTGGATTGTCGATCCGCGCGCCATGAAACCGGACACGACCATGCCGGCCATGGGCGTCTCCGCAACAGAAGCGCGCCACATGGCCGCATTTTTGTACACGCTGCGATGATGCTCAATTTACCCTCCCTGCAGTCGGTCTTCCACCCGGCTGCCGTCGACGCGCGCACCATTGCCGAAATTACCTGGATCCTGATCACAGGCGCCACACTGATCCTGGCGCTGGTCTGCTTCCTGCTGTGGCGCGCCGTGCGGCGCAATGCAGGTACGATCAAACCGCTGCACTGGATCATCGGCGGTGGCGTGCTGTTTCCGCTGGCCGTGCTCACGCCGCTGCTGGCGTATTCCACCTGGCGCAGTGCCGAACTGACGATGCCGGCGTCGCAGAACGCCCTGGTCATTTCCGTCACGGCGAAGATGTGGTGGTGGGAAGTGCGCTACAGCGACCCGCAGGGCGGCAAGGATATTGTCCTGGCCAATGAAATTCATTTGCCCGCCGGGCGTCCGGTGTACCTGTCGCTGTCCAGCAACGATGTGATCCACAGTTTCTGGGTGCCAGCGCTGGGCGGCAAGGTCGACATGGTCCCGGGCCGACAGCACGGCATGCGCGTGCAGGTCGACCAGCCCGGACGCTGGCGCGGCCAGTGCGCCGAATATTGTGGCGAGCAGCATGCCCGCATGTCGCTGTTTGTCGTGGCCGAGGCGCCGGCCGGCTTCGACGCCTGGCTGGCAGGGCAGGCCAGACCTGCAGCGGCCGTGACCGATGCGCAGCTGGTGCGCGGGCGCGACGTGTTCGTGGCCCAGCGCTGCGGCGCCTGCCACACTGTGCGCGGCGTCAGCGACAACGCCAATCCGGCCCTGGGCCCGGACCTGACGCACGTCGGCAGCCGTTCGCACCTGGGCGCGGGCACGGTGCCGAATGGCGCCAGGGCACTGGCCGACTGGATTGCCAATCCGCACGCCGCCAAGCCGGGCGTGCGCATGCCCGCGTCAACCGACCTCGATGCTGCGTCGCTGCAGGCACTTGCAAGCTGGATGGAACAACTGAAATGACGAATGCAATGAAGAGTACGGCGTCACTTCCGGCGACCCCAAGTTCCCTTCCGCGTCCGCCCGGCGAGCTGGAGCAATTGACACGCATATGGAAAACACCGAAAGGTTTCCGGTTCCTTACGTCCGTCAACAACACCAATATCGGCTTGCTGTACATCGGCACGGCGTTGCTGTTCTTTGTGCTGGCCGGCGTGCTGGCGCTGCTGCTGCGCGTGCAGCTGGCCGTGCCCGACAATACCTTCCTGAGTCCGGCTGTCTACAACCAGCTTTTCACCATGCACGGCACGGTGATGATGTTCCTGTTCGCCATTCCGGTGGTGGAAGCCATTGCCGTGTACCTGTTGCCCGGCATGCTGGGCGCGCGCGACCTGCCATTCCCGCGCCTGTCCGCCTACGCGTTCTGGGCATACTTTTTCGGCGGCCTGGGTTTCTTTTGCAGCATCTTCGCCGGCCTGGCGCCGGACGGCGGCTGGTTCATGTACCCGCCGCTCACCGGCAAGGAATTTTCACCTGGGCTGAACGCTGATTTCTGGCTGCTCGGCATTGGCTTCATTGAAATTTCCGCCATTGCCGGCGCTATCGAACTGATTGTCGGCATTCTGTTTACCCGCGCACACGGCATGACCTTGGGCAAAATGCCGGTATATGCGTGGTCGATGCTGGTCGTGGCCGTGATGATCGTGTTTGCGTTCCCGGCCGTGATTGCCGGCACCACCTTGCTGGAACTCGAACGCGCCTTCGACTGGCCCTTCTTCATTGCCGCGCGCGGCGGCGACCCGATCCTGTGGCAGCACCTGTTCTGGTTCTTCGGTCACCCGGAGGTCTACATCATCTTCCTGCCGGCTGCCGGCATGGTGTCGACCATGATCCCAAGCATTGCCGGCACGCCGCTGGTGGGCCGCAAAGCCATCACGGTGGCACTGGTGGTCGTCGGCTTCTTCAGCTTTGCACTGTGGGCGCACCACATGTTCACAGCCGGGCTGGGACCGTTGGAGGCCGGCCTGATTTCCGCTGCCAGCATGGCGGTGGCCATACCGACAGCCATCCAGGTCTTCGGCTGGATCGCCACCTTATGGCGCGGCAAGGTCACGTGGGGCAGCCCGGCACTGTTCCTGATGGGCTTTATGTTCATCTTTGTGCTGGGCGGCCTGACCGGCGTCATGGTGGCCGTGGTGCCGTTCGACTGGCAGGTGCACGACACGTATTTCATTGTCGCCCACCTGCATTACGTGCTGATCGGCGGCATGGTGTTTCCCGTGTTTGCCGGCCTGTATTACTGGCTGCCGCTGATCAAGGGCCAGGCCATGTCGGAGGCGTGGGGACGCTGGGTATTCGGGTTGATGTTTGCCGGCTTCAATATTGCGTTTTTCCCGATGCACCTGACCGGCATGCTGGGCATGCCGCGCCGGGTCTATACCTACGGTGCCGACATGGGCTGGAGCGGGCTGAACATGCTGTCCACCATCGGAGCCTTTGTCTTTGCCGCCGGCGTGGTGCTGTACTTCATCGACCTGGTGCGCACCTTGCGCAAACCTTCCAGGCCCATCGGCAACCCATGGCATGCCGCCACGATGGAATGGCTGCCGAACGAAGACTATGCCACCCGCAGCATTCCACAGGTCACCAGCGCCGATCCGTTGTGGGACCAGCCGGGACTGGCGGAGCAAGTGGAAGCCGGGCAGCACTGGCTGCCGGGCACCCGCACGGGCTTGCGTGAAACCATCCTGACCACTCCGATTGCAGCCAAACCAATGTATGTCATGGTGTTGCCAGGAGATAGCTGGCTGCCGTTCATTGCGGCGTTGGGCACGGCCGGCTTCTTCCTGCTGCTGACCATTCAATGGAACCTGGTCGCGACGCTCTGCGGCATCGCCGCCATCGTCTCGATCATCATGTGGCTGTGGGAATCCGACCGCGCACCGCTGCAAACGGAAGTGGAAATTGGCGACGGGGTGATGCTGCCGGTCGGCATGACCGGGCCCCGCTCCCACTCTTGGTGGGGTACGGGCATCATGATGGTAGTCGACCTGACGATCTTTGCGTCGCTGCTGTTTGCGTTCATTCATATTTCAATGCGCCTGAACATTTGCCCGCCACCGGGCGCGCATCTGCCAAACGCGTTCTGGCAGTATTCCTCCATTGCGCTGCTGCTGGGCAGTTCCGCGCTGATGGAGTTTGCGCGCCGCACACTGGTCGACCAGCACACAGTCTGGCTGCGCTGCGTCACCGTACTGGCGCTGGCATGCATCGTGGGCGGCTTTGCCGTGGTCATGCTGGGTCAGCAATCTGCCGGGCTGGACCCGACTGCACACGCGTGGAGCGCCACGATTGCCGCCATGCTCGCGTACCAGGGCTTTCACGTTTTCATCCTGGCCATCATCGGGATTTACCTGTTTTTGCGGTCGTGGGATGGTAAACTGCGGGGCCGCAATCGCGGCAGCTTCGATAACAGCGCACTGATCTGGCACGGCTCCGTGCTCCAAGGCGTTATCGGCACGCTTGCCGTGTCGCTTTTACCGCAATGGATGGGTGCCTGATGCAAAAACGCGATCCTTTATTTGCCTCCGTGATGCGCGTGTGTGCGCCGCTGCTGGTATGGGCCGCGCATTTCTTTTTTTGTTATGCCTACGTGGCCGCCGGCTGCGCGTCGAGTGCCGTGTTGGGTGTGACCACGGTGCTGGCGCTGTCCGCCTGCTGCGGCCTGCTGTGGCTGTCATGGCGCAGCCGCATCGGCAAGGGCAGCCTGCTCGACCTGGGCGCATTCCTGGCATCAGTGCTCAGCTTTATTGCCATTACCTGGAGTACCTTGCCGTTGATCTTCATGGCGGCGTGCCGGTCGGCATGAGCTAAATGGTCCGGTACGTGCGGCGGCGAACAGAAGAATTTCATTCTGGCAGTTATAGTCTGTACATGACATCGCCACTACCGGCCTGTACAACCTTAAGGAGAGCACCATGAACGAAGATCAAGTCAAAGGCAACCTGAAAGACGTCGGCGGCAAAATCCAGGAAACCGCTGGTAAAGTTGTAGGCAGCACCGAACAGCAGGCCAAGGGCCTGGCAAATCAAGCCGAAGGCAAAGCGCAAGCTGGCCTGGGCGATGCAAAAGAAAACGTCAAAGACGCGATCGACAAGATCTAAGTTCTTTGATTGCAAAAAAAGCCGCGCTAGCGGCTTTTTTTTGTTGGGCGACGGTTTTTCACCACTGCACTTAAAACCGTCACCCCGTTGAAAAACGGGGCCCATGCTGAAGTAATAGCATCGTGCTGCATGCTCAGTATGGGTCCCGACTTTCGTCGGGATGACGGTGCAGAAGCTGCGGGTGAAAGCGAACGTTACTTCGCCTCGGTCCCGCCCAGGTTCTTCTTGAAAAACGCTTCGATCAACCCGTACACATGGCGCTGGCTTGGCCGCGCCGAAATGCCGTGCTTGGCGCCCGGGTAGGTCATCAGTTCAAACTGCACATTGCGCTTCACCAGGTCGTCGATCAGCCGTGTCGTGTTGGTGAACAGCACGTTGTCGTCGGCCATGCCGTGCACCAGCAGCAACGGCGACTTCAAGCCGTCCAGGTGCGCGAACACGCCGCTGTCGGCGTACGCCTTCGGGTCCGACTTCGGCGTGGCGCCGACGAACTGCTCGGTGTAGTGGGTGTCATACAGCGCCCAGTCCGTCACTGGCGCAACCGACACGCCCATGGCGATCTTGTCGGACGCAGCCGAAAGCAGGCGCAGCGTCATGAAGCCGCCGTAGCTCCAGCCAAACACGCCCACGCGTTTCGGGTCGACAAACGATTGTTTGGCCAGCCAGTCGATGCCGGTGACCTGGTCTTCCACTTCCCGCGCGCCCAGCTTGCCGTAGATGGCATCGGTGAAGACGCGCTCGCGCCGTCCCGAGCCGCGGTTGTCGAGGCGGAACACGACGAAACCCTGCTGCGCCATGTACTGGTCAAAATAATTGCCCCAGACGCGCGTCACGCGCTGCGAATGCGGCCCGCCGTAAGTAAACAGGAACACTGGATAGCGCTTCGTGGCATCGAAATTGGCCGGCTTGATCATCGAGTAGTACAGGGTCTGGCCATCGTTTGACTTGATGGTGCCAAATTCTGTCGGCAAATGGTCCGGCAGGTATTTCGCGTACGGGTGTTTGGCATTCAGTTCGTTGTGCTCGAGCCACTGGATCATCGTGCCGTCGGCCTTGCGGATCGAGATTTGCGGCGGCGTTTGCGGGTTCGAATACGTGTCGACAAACAGCTGGCCGTTGCGCGAAAAATTGTTTTCGTGCCAGCCGTCCCCGGTAGTCACGCGCACGGGCTTGTCGGCGTTGCTGCCGTCCAGCTTGAGTGCATACGCCTGCTTGTCGATGACGGCGTCGCGGTTCGAGGCCACGAACACTTTGCCGGCTGCTTCGTCCACTGCCAGGATATTGTCGATGCCCCAGTCACCGCTCGAAATCGGGTGCAGCAGCTTGCCCTGCATGTCGTACAAATACAGGTGCTGGCGGCCGCTGCGCTCCGACGCCCAGATGAATGCGCTGCGGTTTTTCAGGAAGCGCAGGTCGTCGTGGATGCTGACCCAGGTCTTCGAGGTTTCTGTCAGCAGCGTTTTTTGCGCCAGCGTGGCAGCGTCCACGGACACCAGGTCCAGCGTCTTCTGGTCGCGCGACTGGCGCTGGTAGACGATGTGCTTGCTGTCGGCGCTCCAGTCCGCGCGGACCAGGTAGATATCGCGGTTGGCGCCCAGGTCGATCTTGCGCGGGGCCGGCGTGCCGGTGGTGGCCACCACCATCAGGTCGGCCAGCACGTTGGCGTCGCCTGCGGCAGGGTAGCGCTGCTCGACCACTTCGGTGCGGTCGGCAAAAATCTCGAAGCGGCGCACCACCGGCACGGGCGCTTCATCGTAGCGTTTGTAGGCAATGGCCGAATCGTCGGGCGCCCAGTAGTAGCCGGTCGTCTGCGACATTTCTTCCTGCGCCACGAACTCCGCTTCGCCGTTGTGGATCGTGTTCTTGCCGTCCGTGGTCAGCTGGCGCTCGGCGCCGGTGGCCAGGTCGATGACGTACAGGTTCTGGTTGCGCACGTACGAGACAAACTTGCCGCGTGGCGAAATTTTCGGGTCCAGCACATTGCCGGTGGCAACCTTGCGCGCTTTATCCGGATGGGCCACATCGACCAGGAACAGGTCGCCGGCAATCGGCGCCAGCAACTGCTTGCCGTCCGGCGACCAGCTGTAGCTCAGGATGCCGGACAGGGCGGCAGTACGCGCACGTTCGCGGCGGGCCTTTTCTTCCGGCGACAGATTTTCAGTCGGCACCAGCACTTTCGAGTCGACCAGGCGGTGCGTGGCGCGGCTTTTGGTGTTGAATTCCCACAGGTCGAGCTGGAACTGGTTATCGTCGCGGCCGCGCAGGAACGTCACGCGTTCGCCATCGGGCGAGACGCGCAGGCTGCGGATGCCGGGACCGGCAAGGGCGGGGTCGCCGTGGATACGGTCGAGGGTCAGTTTTTCGGCGGAAGCGGGCATGATGGTGAGGGCGGCCAGGAGGCAAACGAGAAGACGCATTGAGGTTCCGGTGAGAGGGACAAAACCCGCATCCTGAGGTCATCATGGGCGCGGCACAAATGTTGTGAAAAAACTTTCACGACGATACCAGACTCCGCCTCAAAAATCTGTAATGACAGCCGTCAAACTGTCGCGTGAATGCGCGCCTTCGCCAGCCTTTGATACGTCCATGTCAGCAGCACTGCCGCCACGGTGAGTCCCAGCACCAGCCCCATCCAGAAACCAGTGGCGGACATCGGCGCCGGCGGCGACCATGGAAACCACGCTGGCGCCAGGCCCAGGATGCACCCGACCGGCAGCGATACGCCCCAGAACGCCAGCAGCTGGATCACCATCGGCCCGCGCGTGACCTTGTAGCCGCGAATCGCACTGGCCACGGCCACCTGGGTTGAATCCGACAACTGGAACAGCGCCGCCAGCAGCAGCAACTGCACGCACATCTGCTGCACCGCCAGGTCCGACGTGTACGCGCGCGCAATCTCCCAGCGGAACAGCAGGATGAACCCGGCCGACAGCACCCCGAACGCCACCGACATGCCCACGCCCACCCAGCCGACAAAGCGGGCGCGCTGCGGATTGCCTTCGCCCAGCGCCTGGCCCACGCGCGTCATCAGGGCAATCCCAAAGCTGAGCGGCACCATGAACACCAGCGACGTGAAGTTGAGCGCGATCTGGTGCGCCGACACCTGCACCACGCCAAAGCGCGCCACCAGCAGGCTGATCGCGCCAAACGCGCTGACCTCGGCAAAATACGTCACGCCAATCGGCAGCCCGAGCCGGAACATGGCGCCGATTTCCTGCCAGTCGGGGCCTTCCCACTTGCCGAACGGGTAGGTCGCGCGGTACGCGGGGGCCACGCGTACCCACCACACCATCGCCCCCAGCATCAGCCACATGCCGATCGCCGTTGCCACCGCGCAGCCGATCGCGCCCATCTGCGGAAAGCCCAGGTTGCCGAACACCAGCAGCCAGTTGACCAGGATATTGAACGCCAGCCCGCCCAGCGCAATGACCATGACGGGGCGCGTCTGGTTGAGGCTGGTGGTGTAGCCGTACAGCGCGCGGTAGCAGGCAAAGGCAGGCATGCCGAGGCTGATCACATGCAGAAACAGGGACGCGCGGTCGGCGACGTGGGCGTCCAGCCCGATATGGTCGAACAGCAAGGTGCACAGGTTCGCCACCAGGCAGCCAGCCAGTCCCACGATCAGCCCCTTCCACAGCGCCGCGCGCACCGAGTGCGGAATCTGGTCGTTGCGCCCGGCGCCCATTTCGTGCGCCACGACGGTGTTAATCGCCATCATCACGCCCATCACCGTGACCAGCACGATCGACCAGACCGACGCCCCCAGCGACACGGCCGCCAGCTCGTCAGCGCTGACGTGGCCGGTCATGGCAACGTCGGCCACGCCCATGCCGACCGTGGCCAATTGCCCGACCAGCATCGGCCACGACAGGCGCCACATGGTAATGATTTCCGCCCGAATGGACGCGGCGCGCTGGCCGGAAGCTGCGATGGAAGACATGGTTGACTGGCTGAAGAAACCGGGGATTTTACTGGCTAATGGGCCCTGCTGCCCGACTGTCAGCGTGTGCGCGCTCTGCGCTCATCGACAGAACTGCTGCTCGCACGGAATGCCATCGTGATCGCCATCCATTTTGGTACCCGGGCAGTTCTTTTGAAAATAAGTGGCCTCTTCGCAGGAAGTCATCTGGGAACAGTGCTGGCGGCCATCGCAAGTGAAATGTTTGTCCTGGGTAGCAACCAGCTGTCGGATGGTGGGAGCGTCGGCAACCGACTCCGTTGTCGGCACATTCCGTGTCACTGGATGCGTGCGATCGTACAGCTTCCAGCCAATGGCGAGAAGGATGACGAGGATGATCATTTTTTTCATGTCGTGAGCGATCCGGCGCTTCAGAACTATTGTCCAAGGGAATCATTGTAATGGTGGTTACTCGCCAGGCGCACATTTTTGTATTGACAGTCGTTGCGCGTTGGCGCCAATGCAGGCTTCTGAAGCATTGGCACGAACTGGTGCGATACTGGGCCGTGGTTTCACCGTAAAGCAAACCGTGCGCTGCCGGCAAGGAAGCCGTCGTACGATTTACATAACAAGAAGGAGCAGGTCGTGGAATACAAGGATTACTACAAAACGCTGGGTGTCGACAAGACGGCCGATGAAGCCGCCATCAAGAAGGCCTACCGTAAACTGGTGCGCAAGTACCATCCCGACGTCAGCAAGCTGAAGGATGCCGACAGCATGACCAAGGAAATCAACGAAGCATACGGCGTGCTGGGCGACGCGGAAAAGCGAGCAGCGTACGATGAGCTGGGCAATGCTCCGCGCGGCGGCCAGGGATTCCAGCCGCCGCCGGACTGGGGCCGGCAGCACGGTTTCAGCGGCGGCGGCGCCGATCCCAACGATTTCTTTTCCGACCTGTTCGCCAACATGGGCGGCGGGCGCGGCGGGCGCGGTGGTGGCGGGGGTTTCCAGTCGCGCGGGGAAGATATCCACGCCACCATCGAGATCGACCTCACCGACAGCTATACGGGCGTGACGCGCAACATCAGCCTGCGCGTGCCGCAGCGCGGCGGTGGCGCCCAGGAGAAAACGCTGAGCGTCAATATTCCAAAAGGCGCGACACCCGGCCAGCAACTGCGGCTCAAGGGACAGGGTCATCCCGGCAGCGCCGGCCCGGGCGACCTGTACCTGGAAATCCAGGTGCGGGGCGACCGCCGCTATCGCCTCGAAGGCGTCGACGTGTACAAGACCGTCCCGGTGACGCCTTGGGAAATGGCGCTGGGCGGCAGCATCGCGGTGCCAACGCCATCGGGCAACGTCGAGGTAACGGTGCCGGCTGGTTCGCAAACCGGGCGCAAGCTGCGCCTGAAGGGCCGCGGCATCCCGTCCGCCACGCCAGGGGACCTGTACCTGATCCTGGAAGTGGCGTTGCCACCGGCCACCACCGACGCGGCAAAGGCGCTGTATGAACAGATGGCGCGCGAGCTGGCCTTCAACCCGCGCGAAACGACGTGAGGATGCGATGAATAACGCAAGTTCAATGCAAGTCTTGACCGGGGTCCTGCTCGACGAATCTGCGCTGAGCCTGGACGAACTCGCGCGCGCCTGCCAGGTCGAACCTGACTGGGTAGTGCGCCACGTGGAGGCGGGTGTCCTGGGCGACGAGGGCGCCGTGCAAGTGACGACGGTCCAGTTTCGCAGCGTCGACCTGGACCGCGCGCGCCGGCTGCTGAGCGTGGAGCGCGATTTCGATGCCAATGAAGACCTGGCCGGGCTGGTCATCGACCTGGCTGACGAAGTGCGCCGCCTGCGGGCGCGGCTGCATGTGCTGGGAGTGGAATAAACAAAACTTCAGGAGGAAATGATGGAACAGACTCTGCGTGGCAAACGGATTGCCGTCCTGATGACGGATGGCGTCGAGCAAATCGAATACACCAGTCCGCGTGCATTCCTGGAAGAGCGGGGCGCGCTCGTGACACTGGTCTCGCCCAAGGCGGCGGGAGAACAGGTCCAGGGCATGAACGGCGACGACCCCGGCGCCGCGTTTCCCGTCGCGCTGGCGGTGGACGACGCCCAGGTCAACGACTTCGAAGGCTTGCTGCTGCCGGGCGGCAAAGATAATCCGGCAGCGCTGCGCAAAAGCCCGGCGGCCATTGCGTTTATCAGGGCGTTTGGCGACGCCAACAAGCCCATTGCAGCGATTTGCCACGGGCCACTGACGCTGATCGATGCCGGGCTTGCCGATTCGCGGCATCTCACGAGTGTCCCCACGGTGCAGGACGAGCTGCGTGCAGCCGGCGCGGAATGGACTGACGACGAGGTCGTCATCGAAGATAAATTGGTCATCAGCCGCAAGCCGGACGACATCCCCGCGTTCAACAGCGCGTTCCTGCAGACGCTGCAGGTGGCGATCTCGCCGGATACGGGGCCGAGTTCCTGAGCTGGCCTGGCGGTCGGATGGAAACGCGAACCCATGCGCGCGTGGGCGTTGTACCATGCGCGCTCACTGCCGCTGGCGGTGATTGTTCAACGTTTCTTTTTGCTCCTGCCATGGCACGTCGTTATCACCACAACGTTTATGTCGTCGCGCTGTCCCTCGACGTTTTGTATGAACCGCGGTTTCGCCGCGCGAATCCGGATTACGTGACCGGCAAGCCATGCGTGTACGTCGGCATGACAGGGCTGACGCCGGATGTGCGGTTTGACAAGCACAAGGCAGGCATACAGGCGAACAAGTTTGCGCAAGAGTATGGGTTAAGACTCATGCCCGAGTTGTATGCGGTGTATAACCCGATGCCTTACCGCGGGGCGGCGGAGATGGAGGTGGAGCTGGCGATCGCGCTGCGCGAAGCCGGCTATGGGGTGTGGCAGGCATGATGATCGAGCAGAGAGCCACATCGTGCAGGTGTCTATATCAGATCGCCTGATGACCAGGCGCTCCCCTGGATGGTCTTCCCGCGTCCCACGATGACCTGATGCATTGGTTGTAACTTGCACAGCGACAATAAATGTCGCGCCTACCGCTTGCCCAGGCCAATATGGCCTTCGGCTACGCAATCAGCGGCTAGCACTGGCGCATCAACCCCAGGCGTTCATGTTACAAATTATTCGTGCTGGATTGAAACAATATATTGTTAATAAAATGTCCACGAATTATGATGGCGGTATTGTACTAACTACGCTCGCCATTTGGAGTGCGTTGACTTCTTCAACCGAGATCATAATATGAAAATGTATCGCATTGCATTGATTGCAACATTACTCGCAGGATGCGGCGGCGGCGGCGGCGGTTCTTCCTCCACACCGGCCTCCTCAGCACAACCTGCTGCCACGCCGTCGGTCACGCCCGCCCCGACGACGACGCCGGCTACCCCGGCTACGCCAACCACGCCAACCACGCCAACCACGCCAACCACGCCCGATCCAACACCATCGACTCCGGCCACGCCCGATCCAACACCATCGACTCCGGCACCGTCCGATCCGACGCCAACCACTCCGGCGCCGTCCGATCCGACGCCAACCAATCCGACGCCAACCAATCCGACGCCAACCAATCCGACGCCGTCCAATCCTTCCCCAACGACTGCTGCGTTCATCATTTCTCCAAGCACTATCAGTGGCAGTTATGTGGCTGGATCACCCAAGACAGTGAGAGTGAAGGCAACACCAACCTTCCAGACCGGCGGCACGACCTACATCAGACTCAGCACTGGCGAGGCGATTCTGCCAAATGTGCCCAGCTTCACCGCGCTGCAAGACGGCTCGCTCTACATCGACTTCCTGCCATCGAGCATGATCGGTGCGGGTCACTATGTCGGCAGCCTGACAGTCAACGTGTGCAGAGATGTCGATTGCGCCGTGCAAGTATCCGGGTCGCCTTTCCAGGTGCCTTACGATTTTTATGTAGAGGCAGCAAAGAGCGGTACGTAAGCGGGTCGGGGTCAGGTCTGCCAATCGCTCATTTTTGAACTGATTGAGCCGCTTGATGTCGTGCCACGTAGCAGCTGAGCTTGCGCTTTGCAGGCTTGCTGCATGCGGGTCGAAACTTCCGGGTCGGGGTCAGGTCTGCCAATCGCTCATTTTTAAACTGATTCAGCCGCTTGATGTCGTGCCACATAACAGTTGAGCTTGCGCTTTGCAGGCTCGCTGCATGCGGGTCGAAATTTCTGCCTGCTATGCCCCGTGTTCCGCGGGTTCGCGCTGCCGCCTGCTCGTGTATGCAAAAAAACCGTCCAAGGGACGGTTTTTTTATTAGCTTGTGGTGGAGGCGGAAGGCAAGAAATCGCTGCGCGATTTCCTTCTAGTCAGGGAATCGGAGAGCCTTGCGCTTGCAAGCGCAAGTCGCTTCGCAGGCTCGCCGCATGCGGCTCGAAACCCCTGCTACGCCCCGCGCCCCGCGGGTTCAATTCCCGCCCGCTGGCGTCGGCAAAAAAAAACCGTCCAGAGGACGGTTTTTTGAATACTTGGTGGAGGCGGCGGGAATCGAACCCGCGTCCGCAAGCACTCTACAGACAGTTCTACATACTTAGCACTATAATTTA